>OJPD01000154.1_pt1 | contig 57192 bp, 61 predicted proteins | sample 1598371 | NCBI WGS metagenome assembly OJPD01 (sample SAMN03922478, study PRJEB24848) | human gut metagenome | isolation source: stool sample | host: Homo sapiens | place: Germany | collected 2010-11
AACACCCCATTCGTTAGTAGTATACCATACTGTCTAACAAATGGGGTGCTGTTCACATCCGCCGGAGCTTTTTCATATCATTTAATTCTCGGAATTATAAGAAGTCTGCCGACTATATCGGCGTCTTCGTCTAATTCGTTCAGTGCGATGATCATTTCTATGTCTGAGCTATAATGCTTTGCTATATCCCAAAGATCGTTTGTCTGCGCCATGCACATGTAAACGGACGCGGTTGGGATGCTTTCTTTCGGTTCGGTTACTCTCATAGAGCTTACGATTTGCAGTGTGCGAGTTTGCTTTAGCTGCACCTGCGCCGCAACAGCTGCAGTGACGGTCAAGTCTTTGCCGTTTATGCTTGATTTGAGGGATGAGATGCAAGCCGAGATGCTGTCTATAGTCTCGTTTTCCTCGATCTCAAGCTCAAACTTTGCGCTTCCGTGGAGCTTGACTGAGCGAATCTGTTCATCGACCGATGCGCAGACACCCTCGACTGTCAGCGGTACGGTGAGCTCGCCGTCTGATACCTTAGGAGTTCCGACGATGCCGGACAAGTAGAGCACCTTTTCTATATCAAAGTCGGCAGACTGTGTGAACTGGGCAGTTTCGGTTTGACAAAGCGTCCTTTCGCTTATGCAAACAGTTCTGTCCTCCTCGTCGAGTGCAGTTTCAGCGCCGCAGACATATGCATCTTCGACGAACTCGATTGCTTTCGTTTCGGTGCAAACTATCTGCATAACGGCATGTATCTCGAACGATACATTGCCGTCTTTTAGCTCGAAGAAATCACCGGTCGGCAATATGCTGACCGTATAGTCCGGCATAATGTCCCGCTCCGGAAGCTCAAAAATTTGCGAAAAGCTTACAGATGTTTCACCCATGTGAATATCTGCTCCATTGCAAACAACCGTCTTGATATCGGCATGCCCCTTTACTATCAGCTTTGAGCCTACAATGTCTGCGGAATCGGTGCAGAACAACACCGGTGTTGATATAAGCTGCGTTTCTTCATCAACGCACTGCATTGCAAAGTTGTCTTCCAGTGAGAACGTCTTTTCATCAACCGCACTTATCAGTCTGGCCTCTGCACTGCTCTTCTTAAAAAATGCGTTCTTCGGTGCATTTCCGGGTGAACTATACCAACTGAAATCGGCATTGCAAAAGCATTTCTGACTAACTGCAACTTGAGCATTTATCATGATCTTTCTCGGATTCAGTATTCTTGTGTCAACAGAGATCACATCTATCTCGGCAATTGCAGCACATCCGCTATCAGCAGATTCAACCTCAAACTCACATTCAAACGGAATATCAGTGCACAGTGTACTTAGGGGAGTTCCGGATTCGGGAACATATACAACATTCACCTTTAATTCACCGCATATCAGCACCTTGCCCGACTCGACATCCTTCGATCGGATACTGTATTCGCCGTTAGTTAAGACAACTCGGAGTATGTCCGCCTTTGTATCAGGCACGATAATATCCGAACTAATATTACAAACCTTTTTCTCGCTGCCTATTTCTCTGAAACTGCTCAGAAACTTTCGTTCAAGTGAAATATCCATATGCTACTCCCTTAATTTATGATTTGTACATCATATGTGCTATAATTTATTGTTATTCGTTTATCTGCACCTGTTCAACCAAATTCCGAATGCTATCAAACAGGCAGCAAGCACAAACCACCAGAATTGAGACGGCAATACAATGGAGAGAATGATCACAACTCCAAGCAATATCGCAATCATTGCAATAATCGAATGTCCACCTTTATGCAAAAAACCGCCTCCCTGCACAGCGTTACTAAACTCTATGTGGAAGGCGGTTGTTTTATTAAATTATTTAGCTTCCCAAAAATTGCTCTGAGCGCTAAGCTCGTACAGGCGCTTGTATGACTGATATCTGCTTGGCATAATCTCGCCTCTCCGCAGAGCATCGGTCACGGCGCATCCGGGTTCTTCCAAATGGGCACAGTCGTTAAAACGGCAGCTGCCGATATACTTTTTGAATTCCCTGAAATCGTGCTGGAGTTCTTGCTTTTCTATGTTCTGCATCATTTTAATATCAAATGATGCAAAGCCGGGTGTATCTGCAATAAATGTTGCATCGCCAATATTATACAATTCTACATGACGCGTCGTATGCTTTCCTCTCCCAAGCTTGTTGCTTACAGCGGCGACTTCTATGTTGAACTCCGGTGAGATCGAGTTTAATAAACTCGATTTACCAACGCCGGAGTTACCGGTGAATGCGCATATCTTTCCGTCGAGTACGGCTCTCAGTTCGGGTATGCCCTCGCCTGTTGCGGCGCTTGTGCGCCGTGTCGTAAATCCCGAACCTGTGTATATTGCATAAAGCTCATCGGCCGGGTCAATGTCGACCTTATTGATGCAGACAATCAGCTCGCAGCACGCTTCCTCGGCAATAACCGACACACGGTCGATCAAAAAAGGATCAGTAATTGGATTTGTATTAGCTGCAACAAAGACCAACGCATCGATGTTTGCAACAGCAGGTCTTATAAAGCTGTTTTTGCGGTCATAAACCTTTTCAATAAAGCCTTTGCCGCTTGAATCAGTCGCAAAGCAGACTTTGTCGCCAACCAAGGGTGATGTGCCGTCGAGTCTAAATCTGCCTCTTGCTTTACATTCGTAAACATTCTCGCCGCAACTGACATAATAAAACCCGCTCAGCGCCTTTATAATTGTCCCTTCCATGCGTTAAGCCTCTCTGTCTGTTTTACCGGAGGATATTTGGAGGCTTACCTTTGTGTGTTCAGTAACGTCTTTTCCTGCCTCAAGGCTTTGCCAAATAACAGTTCCCGCCTCATACTCACTATCAACCGACTCGATCGAACCGACGCTGAGATTGCTGCTTTCTATCTTGTTTATTGCAGCGGATTTGGATAGTCCGACAAGATTTGGCACTGCAGTAAGCTCATCCTCCGGGCCCGTACTAACAGTTATTGTTACAACAGAACCCGCTTTGGCAGATTCGCCTGCCGCAGGGTTTGAATATACAACATAGTCCTTGGTAATACTCTGTGACGGCGCTTCGATAAGTTCATAATTGAAGCCGGCCTTTTTTATACTCTGAATTGCCTCGGCAAGCTCCTTGTTGATGATGTCGGGAACGATCTTCTCGTCGTTCGCTTCATCAGGGATAACGTCTGAGGAGACTACAAGTTCAACATCTATCTTGTCGTCCTTATTCTTTATGACCTTGCTCTCGCCCTCACTCGGGGTCTGCTCAATGATTATGCCGGAGTCGTGATCGGGGTCGACCTTGAAGGTAACGGTGAACTTGAACTTACTCTTATAATCGGCATCATTGGTCACATCGTCGCAAACCCGGCCGACAAAATTCGGCACCTCTACCTTGTCGGGCGTTGAGAACAGATCCTTGATAAAATATCCGTTAACGAACACAAGAACAAGGATAATGAGTATCAATACTGCAATCACGCCCGAGCCAAGAGCAAATTTTCTTTTTTTCTTGGATTTCTTCCTGCGGCTGCCTGTCTCCTCGACCTCGATGTTTTCCATGTCAATGCCTTGAGACGAGACATCAAGCTTTGCCTCGGCAAGATGCTTTCTGAACTTTTCAAGCTCACCGAGCAGCTCACCGGCTGACTGGTAACGGTCGTTTATATCCGTTGCCATGGCTTTGAGGCAAATGCGCTCCAACTCTTCAGGAATATCGGGCACTATGAAGTGCGGCGGTATAGCCTCAGTATTCATATGCTTGACGGCAATTTCAACATCTGATTTACCTTCATAAGGGAGCCTGCCGGTCATCATCTCATACATGACTATACCGAGCGAGTATATGTCACTTCTTGCATCGGCAGCCGCACCCCTTGCCTGCTCGGGTGCAATGTAATGCACCGAACCGACAGTCTCGTTAGATGATTCCTCAATATCGTTCTGCAATGCCGCAATACCGAAGTCAGCAACCTTTATCAGGCCGTCTTTTAAAAGCATTACATTCTGCGGCTTTATATCTCTGTGGATGATGCCTTTACTGTGCGCATGAGCAAGTGCCCGTGCGATCTGAATGCTGAAATTGAGCACTTCATCGGTGGGCAGAGCACCGTGCTCTTTCATGTATTGCTTCAAGGTGATGCCGTCAACAAGCTCCATGACGATGTATTCGATGTTCTCGTTATGGCTCACATCGTACACCGAAACAATATTCGGGTGCGATAGCATAGCGACCGCATGTGACTCAGTCCTGAAGCGCTTTCTGAAGCACTCGTCCGCCGCAGTATCGTCACGCATTATCTTGACCGCATCATAGCGGTTTAGCCTGTGACACAGCGCCTTATAGACATTTGCCATGCCGCCCGTCCCAATGAGCTCAAGTATCTCATACCTGTCATCAAGTATCTTACCTATATATTTATCAGTACTTTTTTCCATAGCAGCACCTACAAATATCAAATCTTAACAAGGACAACGGAGACATTGTCCCTTGCGCCCCTGTCCAGAGCGAGGTTCAACAAATAATCGCAGACCCGCTCGGGCGTGTTGTAGCGTCTGAACGCATCGAGCATTTCGGCATCGGTTACGATGTTGGATAGTCCATCCGAGCAAAGCAGGATCCCGTCGCCCACATGAAGCGTCTGTTCATAATAGTCAGCCTTAACCGAGCTGTCAACGCCGAGTGCCTTGGTGATTATGTTCTTCTTAGGATGAGTTCTGGCCTCCTCCTTCGTGATCGCACCCATTGCGACAAGCTCCTCAACATATGAGTGGTCCTTGGATATCTGTTTTATCTCACCTTTCGTAAGATAGTACGCTCTGCTGTCACCGACGTTGACAAGATAAGCCTTGCGTTTGGTGATAATTCCGCCGACAAGGGTCGTGCCCATGCCGTTGTAGTTCGGATCAAAGCGTGAGTATTCATAGACGACGCCGTTGGCATCGTCACAGCTTTCCCGAAGCAGCTTCTCCTGATTGCCGATAAAAAACCTTGGAGCAACAAGAGCTTCAAACACTCTGCTGACAAAGGCCTTGCTCGACAGCTGGCTTGCAAGATCACCGGCTTTTGCGCCGCCCATACCGTCGCAGATGACTGCGACAACGCATTTTCGCTTGTCGCAGCGTTCAACTATATAGCTATCCTGATTTTCGCTTCTGACTTTGCCCTTATCGGTAGCACCGAAACTGTTCATTAGCATTCCTTGCCCTTCTGAATTTTTCTGCGCAGCTGACCGCATGATGCATCGACATCGCCGCCAAGCTTTCTTCTTACCGTAACATTAACGCCGTTATCCTCAAGTATCTTGATAAATGCCTTCATGTGTCCCGGGGTCGACGGCCGAAACTCACGCTCATCGACATGGTTCATGGGTATGAGGTTTACATGGGCGCACACGCTTCTTGCGTGCTTTGAAAGTAACCGTGCGTGATACTCGGTGTCGTTAACACCGTCTATCATTATATACTCAAACGAAATTCTCCGTCCGGTTTTCTCGTAATACCTCTTGCAGCATGTCATGAGCTCATCGACGCCACGGCCACGGTTGGCAGGCATAATTTTTGATCGGGTCTCATCATCCGGTGCATGGAGCGACACAGATAAGGTAAGCTGCAAGTTGAGGTCTGCCAGCTCATCAAAGCGCTCGGTTATGCCGCAGGTTGACAGTGATATATGCCGCATGCCGATATTCATCCCGTCAGGGTCGTTAACAAGCTTTAGAAATCTTACGACATTGTCGAAGTTATCAAGCGGTTCGCCTATGCCCATCAGCACGATATTGGATATCTGCTTACCGGAGTCTATCTGCGAAAACAGCACCTCGTCGAGTATCTCCGACGGCTCAAGACATCGAACCAGTCCGCCTATCGTCGATGCGCAGAATGCGCAGCCTTGCCTGCATCCCACCTGCGACGACACACAGACGGTGTTGCCGTGCTTATAGCTCATAACGACCGTCTCAACGGCGTTGCCGTCATACAACTCCCAGAGATATTTTATTGTACCATCAAGCTTGGATACCTGCTTTTTTATGACCCTGGGCTTATAAATGGTGTACTGCTTTTCGAGTTTTTCTCTAAGTGACTTTGGTATATCGCTCATCTCATCGAACGATCCGACGCCTCGGGTCAGCCACTTGTACACCTGCTTTGCCCTGTATTTAGGCTCGCCAAGCTCGGCAAAATCGGCTGCTATCTCCTCGGGAAGCATTGATTTTATATCTTTCATTGTTTTCTCCTGAGCTTGCATACAAAAAAACCGTCCGTTCCGTCGATATGCGGCCAAAATGTGTACATTCCGTCGGCAGCATTGCCGGTAGGCAAAGTAAACCGTACTGTTTCAAAATCGGGGTGTCCGGCTAAAAATCGGTTCACAACATCCTCGTTTTCCTCACGAAACACCGTGCACGTGGAATATATGAGCGTGCCATTCGGCTTTAGCGCATCTGACAGATTATCAAGTATCGCATACTGAATATCCGGCAGTGAAAGGCGGTCTGTTTCCGGCTTAAAGCGAATATCCGGCTTTTTGCGGATAACTCCGTAGCCCGAGCACGGGACATCGGCGATAATTGCATCGAATTTATCATCCATCGTGCTTCTTGCATCCCGAGCCTGAGTTGTAATAATTTCGATGCCAAGCCGCTGTGCGCCATGATTTATGAGCGACAGCTTCTTTTCATGCAGATCGCAGGACAATATACTGCCCCTATTTTGCATATCTATCGCAGCGGCAAAGCTCTTGCCGCCCGGAGCTGCGCAGGCATCAAGCACCTGCATGCCGGGCTTTAGCTCCGCTATCGTCACCACCGATCTTGCGGCAGGGTCTTGGACATAGAATAGTCCCTCGTCAAAACCATTGAATGTCGTGACATTTCCCTTGACTATCAGGCAATTTTCAAGCCATGGGTGCGGTTTTGCGTCAACTCCGCTTTTGCTGAGCTTTGCAAGCAATTCCGAGGCTGTTGTTTTCAGCGAATTGACCTGTACAGTCGTCTGCGGCTCACGGTTATCCTCGGTGAAAAAGCACTCGGCAAACTCATATCCGTGGTGCTTAACCATATACTCGCAAAGCCACAACGGATGGCTGTACCTTACGGACAGATACTCAGGCGTACCTCTGTTTCCGATATTTAGTGCCGCCTCTCTGTTCAAGGAAATTTTACGCAGCACTGCATTTACGAAGCCGGAAGCCCGTGAATAACCAAGCTTTTTGCATTGCTCTACTGCTTCGTTGACTGCGGCGTTTACGGGTATTTTGTCCATAAAGGCAATCTGATAGACCGCACAGCGCAGTATGTCACGAACCTTGGGCTCGATCTTGCCCTTTGATGTGCAGGCTTTATCGATGCAGTGGTCAAGCAGCGAAACATTCTGCATGACGCCAAGGAAAACGGTTGACGCAAGAGCGGCCGACCTCTTGTCAAGCTCATATTTAGTTATCACGGCATCAAGCACCGTCGATGACCACGCACCGCTTCGTCTGCATCGCTCTAAGGCAGTCAAGGCGGCCAGTCTTGCATTGTCGGACATATTAATCCTCTACTTTTATCGGATGGCCGAGCAGATAGTCTGCGGCTTTCATTCTCTTTTTGCCGGGGGCTTGTAGCTCGGTGATTAACACCGTTTGACCGCCTGCGCAGGCGATCTCTATACCATTTTTACCGGCAGAAACAATGCTGCCCGGGGCTTTGTCGGTCTCGGTCTCGGTGTAGGCGGCGGCATAGACCTTGAAGGTATCGCTGCCGAGCTGCATCGTGGCGACCGGCCAAGGCTGCAACCCGTACACCCACTTGACTATCTCACGGGGCGTTTTGCTCCAGTCAATGGGGCTGAGACTCTTGTCAAGCATAGTAACATAGCTTGCATCGGCGTGATTTTGCGGCGTTCTGGGCGCCGTTCCGGCTTCGATATCGGTCAAGGTCTTGTGCAGGAGCTCCGCTCCCATGACCATGAGCCTGTCAAACAGCTCACCCGAGGTCTCAAACTCACCTATCTCGGTCTCGGCAGTGTAGATTACATCACCTGTATCCATTTCGGAGGCGAGGTACATCGTCGAAACTCCGGTGACCTTATCGCCGTTGAGCACAGCCCACTGGATGGGCGCAGCACCACGGTACTTGGGCAGGAGCGAGGCGTGGACATTTATAGCGCCGTATTTAGCAATGCTCAGCATATCATCCGGCAATATTCTGCCGTAGGCAACCACGACAAGAATATCGGGGTTAAGAGATCTGATTATCTCCGATGCCGTACCGTCACGGAGCTTTGTCGGCTGATATACGGGGATATCGTTATCGACTGCAAGCTGCTTAACGGGGCTGAACGACAGCTGCATACCACGGTTTCTCGGCTTATCCGGCTGAGTAAAAACCGCTGCAATATCGTACTTTTCATCTATAAGCTTTCTAAGCGAGGCCGCCGCAAAGTCGGGCGTGCCCATAAAAACAATGCGCATTTACTCCTCCTCGGCCGGACCGTTTATCTCTTCCTCGGTCAGCATTCTCTCGCACTTTTCAAGGAACAAATGACCGTCAAGGTGGTCGCACTCGTGGAGAATACAGCGTGCGGTCAGACCGTCACCCTCGTACTCAAACCATTCGCCGAAGCGATCCTGCGCCTTGACCTTGACATGGTCGGGTCTGCGCACAATGCCATATTCGCCCGGAACACTGAGGCAGCCCTCTGCCCCGACCTGCTCGCCGGAGGTCTCGATTATCTCTGGGTTAATAAGCTCAATTACAAACTCCTCATCGTCTTCCCCGACATTTGTCTCCAAAACGAGCACCGCACGGCGCAGTACGCCGACCTGCGGCGCCGCAAGGCCGACACCGCCTGCATCAGCAAGCGTATCTGCCATATCGTCGAGAAGCTGATGAAGTCGCTCGTTAAACTTCACGACCGGTCTGCAGACCTTGCAAAGTATCTTATCTTCCTTAGTGACTATGTTTCTCAGTGCCATATCGTACACTCCATATATTTAATCTGAAGGGTTAGAGTCGGCAAAAATGCTGACACCCTTGTATTTACCCGATGAGTTGAATTTTATGAGTATCGCCGAAACGATCGAGCGTATCTCGGAATCTATTTTGCAGCTGATGCTGACACGGTATCTATAACGATTGTTGACCTTAACGACAGAAAGCGGCGCAGGACCAAGTATTCGTGCATACTCGTCTGTGATAGATACCCGCAAGGTACTGCGAATGTCCGAGCAGCAACGCAAAACCGTGTTTTCATCTTGGCCGGATGCGGTAATCGCAATGATATCGGCAAACGGCGGGGTCATTTGTAGTCTGCGAAGCTGTATCTCCGATTCATAAAAGCTTTCGTAATCCTGCATCGCCGCAAGCTTGATTATCTCGTTATCCGGCGTGTAGGTCTGGATTATCGCTCGACCGACCTTTGAGCCTCTGCCGCTGCGGCCGACGACCTGCGTTATCAGCGAAAAAGTGCGCTCGCCCGAGCGATAGTCGCCGCAATACAGGCTTTGGTCTGCAGACAGGACGCCGATAAGCGTGACATTTTCAAAGTTGAGTCCCTTTGTGACCATCTGCGTACCGATCATGATTGGTATTTTTCCGGTGTCGAACTTCTCAAGCAGCGCTTCGTGAGTTCCGGCAGCCTTGACGGTGTCGATATCCATACGCAGAACGGGCACATCGGGGAAAAGCTCGTGCAGCTCCTCCTCAACGAGCTGTGTTCCGGCCCCTACAAAGCTGAGCGTCCCGCCGCAGTCGGGGCAACGGTCGTCAACCCGGCGTGAGTAGCCGCAATAGTGGCACATAAGGCGCTTGTTTGAGCTATGATATGTCAGCGAAACACTGCAATTCGGGCATTTATAGATAAAGCCGCAGTCGCCGCAGCAAATGAGCTTATTTGCCCCTCGCCTGTTGAGAAACAGAATACTCTGCTCGCCACGGACGATGTTTTCGGCAAGCTCATCACGAAGCTCGGCACTGATATTGCCGCCGTTGCCGCTTTTGAGCTCCTGTTTCATGTCAACTATTTTGACCGTCGGCAGCAGCATTTTGTTGTACCTCTTGCTCAAAGCAAAATATTTGTACCTGCCTATCTGAGCCGAGTATCGGCTTTCAAGGTCGGGTGTAGCCGAGCCCAGCAGCAAAAGTGAATTTGACTTTGCACAAAGGTATTTTGCGATATCCCTTGCATGATATCTCGGTGAGTTTTCGGACTTATAGCTGTCCTCCTGCTCCTCATCGATTATGACGAGGCCGAGGTTTTCGCACGGGGCAAAAATCGCACTTCTTGTACCGATAACAAGTCTGGCAGAGCCATTTTTGACCCGCTTCCACTCGTCGTAGCGCTCGCCGATGGACAGTGAGCTGTGAAGAACGGCAACGCTGTTTCCGAAGTAGCTTGAAAATGTGCGTATCATCTGAGGGGTCAGCGCAATCTCGGGAACAAGTAAAATAGCGGTTTTGCCTTCGTTCAAGACCTGGTCTATGAGGTGAATATAAACTGCCGTTTTGCCGCTTCCCGTTACTCCGAACAGGAGCGCTGCCTGCGGCTTATCGGAAGATAAAAGCTCACTTAGTCCTTCAAAGGCTTTTTGCTGGTCGGAGTTAAGCTCCGGTATTGGTTGAATTTCGCCGTTCCAAACCTCCGGTCGCCTGAAAACCTCCTCAAACTCGGTTGCAACAAAGCCTGCGTTTATAAGCGCTTTGAGCGACTGCCTCGATGCACCGGTAAAATGCAGAAGCTCCTGCGCCGGAACTCTGCCGGTCGAGCACAGCAGTTCAAGGATCGAAGCCTGCTGAGGTGCTTTGCGGCGCTTGGATTGCGCTGTCTCCGACGCTTCCTCGGCGCTTATCGCAAGGTCGACAAATTCGACAGTTTTGTCATTTATCCTGCGGCTGCCGTCGGGCTTGAACCACAAACCGGCCGGCAGAATCGCTTTGACGGCATCGTAAACGGTGCAGAAAAGTCTGTCATGCATCCAAAGCGCAAGCTTAATCTGCGAAAGCGTCAAAACCGGCTCTGTGTCCAAAACGGATATCACCGGCTTTAGCTTGTCGCCGAAATCGCTGTGATCAGACAGGCCGAGGACAATGCCTTCGCTCTGCCTGTTGCCCCGTGAAAACGGTACTATCACACGCACGCCAGCCGAAACTTTCCCCTGCATGTTTTCGGGAATAAGGTAATCGTACGGCTTGTCCAACCAGTATGTAGCGGCAGAAACCGCAATTTTTGCGACCTTTGCCTCAGCCATACGCCGCCTCCTATAAGAGTTTAAAGCCCAGCGGAGTGTACTGCTCCGCTGAGCGTAGGGTCAATTACTTCTTTATGGTGAGCTTGCCAGTGTAGACCTCGTCGATTGCTGCGGAAACGGGCTTCTTGTCGAGAATTTCGCCGGTCTCTTCTGCTTCTGCGGAAATGTCACGGGCTCTCTTGGCAACAAGATTAACAAGCTGATAACGGCTGCCGGTCTTTTCGACCAATTCGGCAACAGGGGGATAAAGCATCATAACATTCAAACCTCACTTAAAAAGTTTTTTCTCAAATCATATTTGCAATACTCGGCAGTGATTATTGCGGAAAACTCCTTTGCCGCCTTGTCTGCATCGTCATTTACAATGATATAGTCATAAAAAGTGGCTGCCTCGTACTCCTCACGGGCACGGATGAGCCTTGCTTCGATCTTGCGCTCGGAGTCGGTGCCTCGGCTGCGCAAACGCTTTTCAAGCTCCTCCATGGATGGCGGAATAATGAAGATCATGACCGCATCGGGCATTTTCTCGTGGACTTGGAGCGCTCCCTGAACCTCAATATCGAGCAGAACATTCATGCCCTCATCGAGTTTCTTTTCCACATACGCTCTCGGCGTGCCGTAGGAGTTTGCGACATAGACGGCGTGCTCGAGAAATTCGTCGTTTGCGACCATATCTCTGAACTTGTCCAAGTCAACAAAGAAATACTCCTTGCCGTCGACCTCGCCGGGTCTGGGCTTTCTTGTGGTCGCAGAGACCGAGAAGCAGACATCGTCCCTGCCCTCGAGCGCCTTGAACACGACGGTGCTCTTACCCGCTCCGGACGGACCGGAAATTACGATCAGTTTTCCTCTTTGTTTAGCCATTTTCTATTCCTTCCTCGCTTATGTTTGAAATTCGTGCCGCCAAAGCCTCCGGCGTCAACGATGATAAAATCACATGTCCGCTGTCCATGACAAGTACCGCTTTTGTGCTGCGTCCGAACGAAGCATCGATGAGCTGTCCCCTGTCTCTGACATCCTGTATAACACGCTTTATTGGTGCGGATTCGGGACTGACGGCGGCGATGATGCGCTCAGCCGAGACCATGTTGCCGAATCCGATGTTAACAAGCTTCAATGCACGATCCTCACTCTATGTTCTGAATTTGCTCTCTTATCTTCTCGATCTCTGACTTGAGGTCAACTACGACATGGGCAATATCGGCATTCTGACACTTCGAGCCCGTGGTATTCGCCTCGCGGTTAAACTCCTGTAGCAGGAAGTCTATCTTTCTGCCGATGGGCGAACCGCCGTCAAGCATAGCTCTGAGCTGCGCCATGTGGCTGCGAAGCCTCACAGTTTCCTCATCGACTGCGACCTTGTCGGCAAAAATGGCGGCCTCAGTGACTATCCTCGTTTCGTCGATACCCGATGTTCCGAGCACCTCGAGGAGCTTCTGACGGAGCTTTTCTCTATATTCCTCAACGGTTTTGGGAGACTCGGTCTCGATCACGGTGACGAGTTTCTCAATCGTTTCAAGCTTTGTGAGCACATCCTCTTTGAGCTTCGCACCCTCTCTGATACGCATTGCATCAAAGTCGCACAGGGCTTGTTCGGCGATATCACGAATGCCGGCGGCGACCGCTTCGGCATCAAGCTCCTTTTTCTCGACATTCAAGACATCAGGAAATCTGCTGACGCTCATAGCCGTAATATCGTTCGGAAGGTCATTTTCCTCCGCTATATGCCGGAGCGCATCGATATAGCCTTTGAGAAGCGGCTCATTTACCTTGACGACCATATCGTCCGCCATGGAGCTGTCGACGGTCACGAATACATCGACCTTGCCCCGTGTTATATGCGACATTACCGCAGATTTGATAGTCTCCTCGGCAAAGAGGAAGCTCCTCGGCAGTCTGACTGATGTGTCCAAAAACTTATTATTAACGCTTTTTAGCTCTACACATACTTCGATACCCTCAACAGTGCCTTTTGCGCTGCCGTATCCGGTCATGCTTTTTATCATTATATCCTCCTGTCAGCGCAGCTGAGTTATCTCAAATGTGATTGGCTTTTTGCGTTTGCTTATCCGCTGATATATGACGACTATCAGTACCGCCAAGGCAAAGGCCGCAAAAGCAACGACTATGCACATACCCTCAGTGAGCGAATTTGCGGCGGCAACGGCATAACCTATAAACAGTGCGATAAACGGAACAATATACAGCAGGAATGCCGCACCGAAAATCCTCGACGAAACGCTTTCTATAATGACCTTTTCGCCCGGCGTTGCGTGAACCGTGTTCTTTGCAATGGCCTTCAGCTCGTTTTGAAACGCACAGCTTTCGCAGTTACCGCAATTGCTGCCGCAGGCAGTGCCTCTGGTTACAACAACTTCTGCTAATCCGTTATGAAAAACTCTTGTTACAACTGCATCTTGAGTCATGCTTTTCTCCGTTTCCTAATCTTTTGTAATTGTCACCGACACACGGATATCGCCAACTGCGCCGACATTCTCAACACCGCTTATATACACCGTACCGTTTGCAATTATCTGTCCTGTCGTGGTGCCAAAATCTTTTAGATCGACGACAACGCTTATATCGTCTGATTTGACCTTATCTAACGCCGCAGTGTCTTTCGAACGCAGGGTTATTTCAATAGACTTTGTATCTATTTTGGCAGAATACCCATTTGTAACATTTTTACATGAAATATTATCCGTTGTAAAGCTCTTTGTATGGGTACCACGCACCTCAACAGTAACTTTCGCTTCTGTGACCCCAGTCAGATTTTGCACTTCATCGGCAAGAGTTATCGCAAAGGTATGTGTGTAACTGCTTTGGAACGCCGCAAGATCGACATTACCCAAAACTACACTGTTAATATCATCTACAAGTCTTGTGTCACCGGCGATCTTAAGCGTCTTAGGCTCAATGGTGACTGTGCAGTCATCCTCATCTATATCTCCGGCGGGTATAAGATTAACAGTGAGCGGCACTTCCTTGGTCTTCAGGATCGGCTGAGTTGCGGTAATTATATTAGCGGACAGCTTAAGGCCTTTTGTTGAGATCTCCTGTCCGGATGCGCTCATAAGCTTATAGCCGACTTCCTCCGAATAAGTCGAATCAATTTTCCCCTGTCCAAACGACACCCAAGCATGATCGATCTGTGCAAGAGTTTCCTCTGGCCCCTCAATAACGATCGTTGACGGTTCAAGGACAAATTCCTCCGCTACGCAGCCTTCTGCTATCTCGCCTTCAAAGCTGCCCTTAACGCTAACAGTTTTGGTAGCGTTTTTAACGACCGTAAAGTTTATTGTCTCCGGCGACTTACTTACCACGGTAATGTCGCTGACATTAACTCCGTCCGGATACTGAATCTCATACGCCCATGTCATATCGTTCGGCTGCTTAATTTTACTTACATCAATGACTGCTTTTATATCGTTTGCCTTGAGCTTACCTATATTGTTTCGACTGCCTCTGAGTGTAATTGTAACAGACTGGGTATCGACATACGAAATAGACAAGCTTCTGTCCGATAACAGCTTCTCCTGCCCTGCAAATTCTACCTGTACGCCTCGAAATGTTTGCTGATAATCGTTGGAATCCGGGCTTGTTATATACGCCCACATTGCGAATGAGCACAGGAGGGATATGATCATCCAAAAAACCTTGCTGTTGTAAATTTTACTTATTTTTTTCTTCTGCTTCATCGCCGTTCACCTTATGCCTGCCAAAAATGCGGGAAATGAGCTCAGATGCTGTGTTTTTCCCGACTTCCTCCCGCACAAGCTCATTGTGCAAAAGCTTCTCAAATGTCTGCTTATCAAGATTTCGCTTGAGCATACCTTCAATCGCAACAGAAATTGCGCCTGTCTCCTCGGAAACAATGACAACGACAGCGTCGGATTGCTCGCTTGCGCCTATTCCGGCACGGTGCCGCATGCCGAGATCCTTGCTCAGATTATTGTTGCTTGTAAGCGGAAGCACGCAGCCGGCGGATGCGATCCTTCCTTTTTTAATAATCACGGCACCGTCGTGCAAAGGTGCTTTCGGATAAAAGATATTTTTCAAAAGTTCGGCAGTCGTATCAGCATCAATAATAGTGCCGGTTGCCATGAGGTCATTCAGCATGATATTGCGCTCAAAAAGAATAAGCGCTCCGGTCTTGGTCTTGGACATCTGCTCACAAGCAAGGACAGTTTGTGCGATAGCTGACTCCAGCTCCGAGCTGTTCTGATCTTTTTGTGAGAAAAAACCATAGAATTTTCGACTTCCCATCTTGGCAAGAAGCTTTCTCAGCTCCGGTTGGAAGATGATGACCAAGGCGATAAGTCCTATCTCTACCGCTTTGCGGAGGACATAGTTTATCATGGTAAGCTTGAAAATTCCGGATAGCCACAATGCGATCAGCAGCACAAGCAGACCCTTTGCGAGATTATAAGAACTCGTCTTTCTTACAAGGCTTATGACTTTATAGATAAGATAAGCCACTATAAGAATATCCACTACATCCGAGAAACCTATCGACAAAACAAGGTCGCCTATTTCATGGAAGAACCCTGCAATTCCGTTCAATCATATCACCACTCATCTTTCGCAAACACAGTTGTGTCGCTACATTAGAAATTTTATCAATATATTATAGAATAAAACCGCCGAAAAGGCAATTACCTATTGATTAACTTTTCATAAATAATGATATTTTTTAATACACTGCTTGCTTGTTTCACCTGATTTTTTGTTATAAAGGGTGAAAAGCTGAAACGCAGCGTGCCGGTGTTGATGGTTCCGACCGTCTGATGGGCAAACGGTGCGCAGTGAAGTCCGCATCTTGCCGCTATCTGTTTTGCGCCAAGCTTTTCGCATAAGGTCTCCACATTGATGCTCTTATGCCGCACGGAAAGTACGCCTGCCTGAGTACCGTTGTCGGTCGAAAATACCTCAAGGCCGTCAACTCCGCGCAAGCTCTCAGCCATTTGACTGCATAACCATGCCTCATATGTGCCGATATGTGATGGTGTGAGCCGTGCAACATATTTTATTCCCTCGGCAAGCCCCGCTATGCCGACTACATTATGTGTTCCGGCCTCGCAAGCATCGGGCAGATAGTCGGGCATATCCTGCATCACGCTGTCGGCCCCCGTACCGCCGTAGAGAAACGGTCTCGGATCGGCATTACAGATGAGTATGCCTGTTCCCTGCGGGCCGAGCAAGCCCTTGTGGCCGGGCATTGCAACGAATGCAGCGTTGAGCTTCTGCATATCTATATCTATTATGCCTGCCGACTGAGATGCGTCAAGAATAAACGGCACACCGTGTTTTTCACACATTTTCGATATCTCATATACCGGCAGGACGAAGCCGAACACATTTGACACATGGTTGCACACCACGGCATCCACATGCGGGATCAGCCTTTCAAAGGCATCGATTGCATCCTGCGTGTCGAAAAGTCTTGATTTTGCAACAACTATCCTTGCGCCGACGCCCTTGAGCGTGCGGGTGACGGAATTGTGCTCATAGCCCGAGATGCAGACGGTATCACCATTTTTCACGGTTGAGCGTATGGCAATGTTGAGAGCATGGCTTGCATTCATAGTAAAAACAATGCGTTCCGGCTTATCGTAATTGAAAAGCCCACACGCAAGCTCACGGCATTTATAGATATTGTCTGCTGCACGCATTGCGGCAATATGCGTTCCTCTGCCGGGGCTTGCCATAGTTTGCATGGCGTTAAGCATCGCAGCGCTGACGGACTTGGGCTTAATAAGGCTCGTTGCCGCTGAGTCAAGATATATCACAGCCTTACCTCCTCGGTCGAGTTATCTGACTTCTGAAGGAAGACCTTACCTTGGAGAAGGTTTTCCGAACGGAGAATATTAACGGCTCTCTGACCCTTTGCAGCGGAGACAGCGACACAATAGCTGCATCCGTTTCCCGTGAGACCGGCAGGCGCTTTTAAGACTCCGGTGCCTATTCCCGAGCGCTCAAGCGCACGGGCAGCCCGCTGAGCATAGGTCAGAGACCGGCACATGATTAAATAACGCATAGAACTCCCCTTCTGATTTTTTTATTCTATTCTATGCGCAATGCAATAGCCCTGATATACATAAAAAAGCAGCCACTAAGTGACTGCTGTTAAATCTCTTCAATTAAGCACACGGCATGAGCCGCTATACCGAGTCCCTCGCCGGTAAAGCCGAGCTTTTCCTCGGTCGTAGCCTTGATGCTCAGTGCCGACACGGGGGCATCCATTGCAAATGCAAGTATTTCACGCATTTTATCGATAAATGGCGCCAGCTTCGGACGCTGCGCAATTATCGTGCAGTCGGCGTTGCCAAGCTTGTAGCCGTGCTCTTTCAGCGCGGCACAGACTTTTTTTAAGAGTTCAACACTGTCAGCACCTAAAAATGCGTCGTCATTATCGGGAAATAGCTTGCCGATATCGCCCAGTGCGGCAGCACCCAAAAGTGCATCCATAAGTGCATGGGTCAGAACATCGGCATCGGAATGGCCGAGTAAGCCCTTTTCGTACTCTATCTCAACGCCGCCGAGAATGAGCTTTCTGCCCTCGACGAGTCTATGGACATCATAGCCGTGACCAATTCTCATTTGTCTGTACCTCTGTCAGCCAATATCTTCTCGGCAATATATACATCAGCTTCGGAGGTGAGCTTAATATTTGTCTGCTCACCGGCAACTACGGTCACCTTGGCGCCCATCGCCTCGACCGCCGAGCAGTCATCCGTAATACGCAAGTCATTCTTAACTGCCTTTGTCAGCGCATTTCTAATTAGATCTGCGTCAAACACCTGCGGGGTCTGGATAAGTGCAACCGTGTCTCTGTCGGGCGTAGAGACGGCAACGCCCTTGGTGTTTACTATCCTCACGGTGTCGGTCGCATAAACAGCGGGTGCGGCAGCGTGATTTTGCTTTGCGGAATTGACCGTTCTGTCGATAACCGCCTCGCTCACGAACGGGCGAGCACCGTCATGAATTGCAATGAGCGATGCATTTTCGCTTGCTTCCAAAACGCCTAAATATGCCGACTGGGCCCTGGTTTTGCCGCCGACGATTATCTTCCTTATCTTATCAATATCAAACTCTTGGCAGATATCCGCTATCTGCTGAAGCCGCTCGGGTCTTGTAACGACAACGATCTCGTCTATAAGCTCACATCTTTGGAACGCGCAGAGCGTATGAGCAATGACGGGCCTGTCGCCAAGGGGCATCATTATCTTGTCCCTGCCCATGCGCTGAGAATTACCGGCAGCAACGATAACCGCCGTGCAGAAATCACCGGTATTGGACTTAAACTTAAAAAACTTATCAATTACAGACATAACAACCTCTGTCAAATAGCCGAGCTGAGCTTTTGCTCAACATGTTCATAATCTGTGTCAAGTGCAACAACAAGCTCTGAAATGAGAATCTGCTTCGCAGAATGGAGCATCTTCCTTTCACCTGTCGACAAGCCACGCTCAAGATCTCGGCACATCAGCCCCTTAACGACCTCGCCGACCTCAAGCAGGTTTCCGCTTTTTATCTTTTCCATGTTCTCTCTGTACCGCTTGTTCCAGTTCTGTGTCATGCTGACCTCGATATCAGGAAACGCATCAAGGATACCGACAGCCTCATCGTGACTGATAACCGATCTTACGCCGATGCTCTCACATCCGTCGACAGGAACCATAACGACCATATCGCCCACAGGGAGCTTAAGGACATAATAATCTCGCTCATCACCGCTGATCCTCCTGCTGACTATGTTTTCAATGACGCCTGCGCCATGCATCGGATGAACGATATAATCACCGATAACAAACAAGACTATCCCTCCATTTTCTCTTTTCTGTATACAATTATACACAAAATGTTGAATTTTTGCAAGCATTCAAATTCAAGAAAGCTGAAATGCCAATAAAAATTGCCCGCTGACAGGTCAGCAGGCAATTACTTATAGTTAAAAATTATCAGTCCTCGACGACATTGCCGGTGGCTTCGCCGGTCGTGGAGACCTCGTAAACCAGAGCGTCCTCACCGGACTCGGGCTCCTCCTCAACGGGCTCAGCTGCGGGAGCGGGCTCGGAAAGAGCACGGATAGACAGGGAAATCTTGTGGTTCTCATTGTCGATAGCGGTGATTTTTGCCTCGACGACATCGCCGACAGAAAGAACTTCCTCGGGCTTGCCGATGCGGCGGTTTGCTATCTGGGAAATGTGGATAAGACCATCAACGCCGGGGAGAACTTCGGCAAATGCACCGAAGGTCATGAGCTTGACTATCTTGACCTCGGCAGTGGAACCGACCTCATATGCGGCGGTAAATTTTGCCCAGGGGTTCTCGGCAGGATCCTTGTAGCCAAGGGAAATCTTACGCTTTTCCTTATCGAAGTTGATGACATAAACATCGACCTCATCGCCGACGGAGAACATCTCTGCGGGGTTCTTGATGCGGCTCCAGCTCATCTCGGAGATGTGGACCATACCGTCGATGCCGCCGATATCGACAAATGCACCGTAGCTGGTCATGGACTTGACAACGCCATGGTACTTCTTACCGATCTCGATCTCGTTCCAGATAGCCTCTGCACGCTCACGACGCTCCTTCTGTGCAACGGCACGGATAGAACCGACAACGCGCTTGCGGCCACGGTTGACCTCGGTGATCTTAACACGAACCTTCTGCTTGAGAAGCTGGCTCATCTCTGCGTCCTTGGGCAGGTCCGACTGAGATGCGGGAACAAAAACTCTTACGCCCTTGACATTCACAACGATGCCGCCCTTGTTCTCTTCGGTGACAACGCCCTCAAGAATGGTGCCGTCCTCAACCGCACTCTCGACCGCTGCCCAGCTCTTGGCTGCGTCAAGACGCTTCTTAGAAAGCATAACGGTGCCTTCAACATCGTTGACGCGGACAACGACTGCTTCGATCTCGTCGCCGACCTTGACAGCGTCTTCGACCTTAATACCGTCGTCGGTAAACTCGGTAGTAGGAATGAATCCCGAGTACTTGGTGCCGATATCGACACTGATCTCAGTGCCGGTAATAGCAACGACAACGCCGGTTACCTTATCTCCATTATATATAGTTTTGATGGATTCCTCCAGCATTTCGTCGAAGGACATTTCCTTCTCCTCCGCTGCGGCTGCATCAATTTTGATTTCTTCGCTCATCTTGTTACTTACCTCCTTAATTATCCATGCAGGAGCGGATGCGCCTGCCGTGACGCCGACGGTACGGGCATTTTTGAGCCTGTCCATATCAACCTCTTCCGCATTGTTGACAAACTGGACATTGTCACATTCCTGCCTACATATTTCGGCAAGATGGACGCTGTTGGCACTGTGCCTGCCGCCTATCACGACCATTGCATCACATTCAGCCGACAGTTTTGCGGCCTCTTTCTGACGCATGGATGTTGCGCCACATATTGTATCAAAGATTTCTACATTTGTACATCTTTTTTTTAAGAAATTCGCACATTCTATAAAATTAGTACGAGTTTGCGTCGTTTGAATAACCATGGTTATTGCTTTTGCCGATAAATCCAGACGCTCAGCGAAATACGAACTAAGCTCGCTCTCGTTTTCGCACACGGTATGCTCGCCGCACCAGCCGCATACGGCCTCGACCTCAGGGTGATGGTGCATACCGATGATGACGACAAAACGGCCGTCCCCGCTTGCCTTTGACACTATCTCATGTATCTTCTTGACCTTGGGACAGGTAGCATCTATGATGACCGCACGCTTGCGTTCCAATGCATCGTACACGCTTTTTGCAACGCCGTGTGAGCGGATCATGACTCTTTCTCCGTCAGGAAGCTCATCGGGACTGTTTATTACGCCGAGACCTTTTGCCGCCAAAACTTTTACGACATCGTCGTTATGGATAAGTTGGCCGAGGCAATAGGCATTGCCGTCACGCAGAAGCTCCTCCGCCATATCGACAGACCTGCTCACGCCAAAGCAAAAGCCTGCGCTTTTTGCAACTGTGACCTTCTCCATTTTTATTGCTCCGCAATAGGCTGTCTGCCCGTTTTTTCAACAATGAGTTTGGCAACGGCATCAACGCTTTCTTCAAAACTCATGCTGCTTGTGTCAAGATATACTGCGTCCTCGGCAGCCTTCAGTGGGGCGGCGGCACGCTTGGTGTCCTGCTCGTCACGAAGCTTCATGTCGCTCAAGACCTCGTCATAGCTTACAGTGCTGCCCTTTTTAATAAGCTCCTTATATCGCCTGTCTGCTCTGGCTTCGGCACTTGCAGTGAGAAACACCTTGACATCGGCATTCGGCAAGATAACCGTGCCGATATCCCTGCCGTCCATTATTACATCATATCTTTTCGCCATATTGCGCTGCATATCGGTAAGGTAATCCCGAACTGCTGCAATGGCGGAGACATTCGATGCACACATGGATATCTCCGGCCTGCGTATTTCCTCGGAAACATCGCTGCCGTTTAATATCATGCGCTGCTCGCCGTCATCGTTGTATATAAGGTCAATGTCGAGCTCCGGCAGGATTGCCACGACTGCAGTGCTGTCCTTGGTGTCGATACCCCTATTAAAGGCAGCCAAGCCGATAGTCCTGTAAATTGCGCCGGTGTCGACATATCTGAAGCCAAAGCGTTCGGCGCATTTTTTCGCAACAGTGCTCTTACCTGCGCCGGAGGGGCCGTCGATTGCAATTGAAATCATATCTTACCTCTCATAGTGAATTTGCGGCGGTGTACGCCGTTGACCATGCGATCTGAAGATTAAAGCCGCCCGTGTATGCGTCAAGATCCATGACCTCTCCTGCAAAATGAAGGCCGCTGATGAGTTTTGACTCCATCGTCCTCGGGTTAATCTCCTTCGTGGAAACGCCGCCGGAGGTGACGATAGCCTCGTCAATGGGTCTGGGACCGGAAATACTCACGGGGAAGTTTTTGAAAAGCGTTAGAAGAGCGTGACGCTGCTCACGGGTGATGGAGTTGACCTTCGTGTCGGCCGGAATGCCCGACAGCTCGATGAGCACCGGTATCATGGCCTTGCCCGCAAGATCGCCGAGGGAATTTGCAAAATCACGGTTTGCGTACTTTTCAAAATCACGCAGGAGCCGTGCGTCAAGCTTTTTCTCGTCCAAGGCAGGCTTCAGGTCGATTGAAAGCGTGTAATTTGCTTTGCCGAAGTTGCGCATATGTGAGCTCGCCGAAAGAACCAGCGGTCCGCTCACGCCAAAGTGCGTAAACAGCATTTCACCAAGCTCTTTATATATGAGCTTGCCGTCCTCAAATGCCGAAAGCGTCACATTTCTTAGAGAAAATCCCTGCATCTGAGCGCAATACTCATCGTCGCTTTCAAGCGGGACAAGCGAGGGACGCCGCTCTGTTACAGTGTGTCCGAGCTCCTGCGCCATCATATAGCCTGCGCCCTTTGAGCCTGTGAGCGGGTATGACAGTCCTCCGGTACATATGACCGTTGCTCGGCAGTCGATAACGCCCTCGTCGGTCTGAACTCCGACGACAGCTGAGTTCTCGGTCAATATATGCTTTGCCGAGCAACGCTCAATTCTTACACCGCTGCGGTGCATATAGCGTTGGAGTGCTCCGGCAACATCATTTGCATTGTCGGACACAGGAAAGACCCTGTTTCCACGCTCGGTTTTGAGCTTAAGGCCAAGGCCTTCAAAAAGCTCCATCGTGTCACGGGGCGAAAGTTTGTTGAGCGCAGAATACAAAAACCTGCCGTCACCCGGGATATTCGTCAAAAACTCCTTGATATCGCAGTTATTTGTCACATTACAGCGACCCTTGCCCGTTATGCGCAGCTTGCGGCCGAGAATTTTATTCGGCTCAAGCAGGATGACATCAAGACCCCGCTCGGCCGCAACGGCACTGCACATCATTCCCGATGCGCCGCCGCCTATCACGACCACATCAGCTCTCTGCCGGCTCATAGACATCATGTTCCTGCCAAATTCGTTCAAGTCTCTCAAAGGTCTGCGAGACATTTTCTTTATTTCTAATGCCGACTGCGACGATTATCGCATTTATAAGGCTCATAGGCGCAACAAGCGAGTCGAGGAACGATACCATGTCGCTCTTTGCGTGCAGGCTGAGGTCGGCAAGGCCCTCAAACGGCGACGCTGCGCTGTCTGTTATTGCAATGGACATTGCGCCCATTTTCTTTGCAAACTGCATTGCATCCACCGTGTGGCTGGAGTAGCGAGGAAAGCTTATGCCTATAAACAGGTCACCTGCGCCTATTCTTATTATCTGTTCGTAAATTTCGCTTGCGCCGACATCGTGGATGACATTGACATTATTGCGCAGTAGATTGAGGTACAGCCCCAAAAGCGTTGCAAGCGAGGTTGAAGTGCGCATACCGACAATGTAAATATTTTTAGCTTCGATTATGGCATCGATGCTGGCGTTAAAGCTTTTTTCTTCTAAAAGCTCGAGCGTTGCCTGGAGGTTCTGAATATCGCTGTTTATGACAGATCTCACGATATCCGTATCGTCTATCATGTCTTTTGCGACTTCAATTCGTTGAACGGAAGTGAGTCTGTTACGTATCATCTCTTGCAGAGCCTTACGCATACTCGGATAACCGTCATAACCGAGCTCCGAGGCAAAACGGACAACGGTTGATTCGCTCACGCCGACTATCTTGCCAAGGCGGCCTGCGGTCATAAATGCGGCTTTATCATAGTTACTCAATATATATTTTGCTATAATTCTCTGGCCCTTTGAAAACTTACGGCTTCCTTCGGAAAGAATAGCAAGAAGATCTTTTTCCATCAAGTATCATCTCCAATTAAAACATGGACTTAGTTTACTTTTATTTTCTCTGAATTGCAATAGCTTTTTGCAATTTTTTTGCCCCAAACTTGCAAAATTAAGCTTGTTTGAGGCAAAAAATCGGTTTTAGTATTGATTTTATCTGTTTTCTTCGGATAGCACTTGCAATTCATGCTCAGTGAGCACTCTCCACTTGCCGGGCTTGAGGGCGCCCAACTCAAGCTTTCCCTCGGCTACTCGCTTGAGCTTTGTAAGCTTCAGGCCCGTCTGCTCGCACATTTTTCGTATCTGTCTGTTTCTGCCTTCATGGATGCTTATCGACAGCTGAGTATAATCATCGCAGGAGTATAATATCTCGACTTCCGCCGGCTTGGTTTTGTAACCGTCGATGTCAAAAGGAGAACGCAAACGGTCAAGAGCAGCGACGCTGCATTTTCCGTTTACCCATGCGTGGTATGTCTTTGTCATCTCGTGCGATGGGTGCATAAGACGGTTTGCAAAGTCTCCGTCATCGGTCAAAATTAGAAGCCCCTCTGAGTACATATCAAGTCTGCCGACGGGGTACACCCGCTTGCCCACATCTTTAATAAGGTCCGTTATACAGGGTCTCCCCTTTTCGTCGCTGAGCGTCGTCACATAGCCACGGGGCTTATTGAGCATTATGTAGGTGTTATCCGCACGGCGGCCGATAGTTTGGCCGTCAATGCAGATAATGTCCGTGTCGATATCGGCACTGTCCCCTAACTCAGCTGTTTTGCCGTTAACGGTAACCTTGCCGCTTTTTATAAACTCCTCGGCAGCTCTGCGTGATGCGACACCGGCTGCCGATATTATCTTCTGCAATCTCTCTTTCATAGCGCTCCTACGAAACATACAAGGGTTTTGTGGCCTCGTTGAGCAGTCTGCGCAATTGCTCCCACGCCGTCAAATGCTCCGAGCTGTCAACCGGCACATTTTCAGTATAAACCAAGTTTTCTTCCGCCGCAAGCTCTCCGTTTACAAATACCTTTAGCTTTCCGACCCTTTCGCCCTTGATGCCGCCCGCAAACAGAATTCTCGGCACCTCAATGCTCATATCAACATTGTCGTCCTTATGCGTGAGAAGCAGAATATCATTTTCGGGAACTGCGGAGGTTTTATCCTCGGCAGCAGACGATACCGGCAGGTCGAGCTTGTAATTATCTTTATTGCAGCTCGTTAGTGTATAGTTATCAAAGCCATAGTCAAGGAGTTTCTTATGGTCGTTCCAATCGTCGGGCGCACTGAGCGTGACGCAGATAAGGCGCATGCCGTTTCTTTCGGCGCAACTAACAAGCGTTCTGCCTGCGGCAATGGTGTAGCCGGTTTTTATACCGATGCAGCCATCGTATTCGACGAGCAGCCTGTTGTGGTTATAATAGGTTTGGTCTTTTATCTTGGCACAATAGCTTGAAGCTATCTGCTTAAAGTCCTCGTTTTCCATGCAGTAGGCAGCAAGCTTCGCCAAGTCCCTTGCCGTTGAGTAGTGCTCGTCATCGTCAAGGCCGTGGGGATTGCGAAACGAGCTGTTTTCAAGTCCCAGCTGCTTTGCCTTTTCGTTCATTTTTGCAGAGAAACTGCGCTCGTCACCGGATAAGTGGCAGGCAAGTGCCGTTGCGGCGTCATTGCCGGAAACGAGCATCATGCCGGTCAGAAGCTCCCTTACGGTGTAGGTTTTTTTATAATCAAGGTACATACTTGAGCCCTCGACTGCGCACCACTCAGGCTTTAGCTTTACGACTTCGTCCAAGTTGCAGTTTTCGATGACAACGATGGCCGTCATTATCTTCGTGACGCTTGCTATGAGTCTGCGCTCATCAGCATTTTTAGCATACAGTGTATCATCTGTGTCGGCACAATAGAGTATCGCAGCCTTGGCGGATATGTCGTTTGGCGCCGCAAAGGCGTTTATCGTGAGCACGGAGGCTAAAACCGCCATGCAAATTATTAGACTTATAGTTTTTTTAATTATAATAGCACCACCTTTCGGTAGTGCTATTATGGGCAAATATTACTCGTTTTAATCCTTGAAGTTGACCTTATCGAGCACCTGCGGGACAAGCTCAAACAACCTGTCAACGCTGTTTTGTGCTGGCGGCATGACATTTATCATGCGAACTCCGCCCTCTTTGACGGCAAGAAAACCGATGGGCTCAATTTTAACGCCGGTCGCGCTGCCGCCGCCAAAATCGTCCTTGTTATTTCCGGGTAATCTGCCGCCCGCTCCGCCGAAACCGAAGCTGACCTTCGATATCGGCACCAAAGTCAGACCGTCTGCAGTGTTTATCGGCTCTCCGATAATGTTATTGACCTCAACAAGTCGCTTCACGCTGTTCATTGCCGACTGCATCAATTCACTGAGTTTGCTTTCCATTTCGAAGTCTCCTTTTAAGCTTTATCGTTTCAAATACAAATAATATTACGGAATAAACTATCTGCCCTACTCTTAAGGACATTTGCGCCGACAGCTGCATCACTGACTTATCGGCGGTCATATCAGTATCTATGTGTATCTCACGGTTTTTGACCTCAGAATAGTTCTCCAGGTAACTCAGCAGCGAAAACACTCCGGCATTGACAGCATTAAACTTCATGATTGCCGTATATGGGTCATCGTCTGCGCAGATACAGATTATGTCTATATGCTCAATAACGATACCGTGCTTAACCTTATTAAACGCCTTAAGCGACGCATTTGCGGTGCAGTATATATCCCAAAATTTCAGCTTTTGCTTCGGCTTGGACTTATTTTTCTTCGGCAAAAGCGGTTTTCTTATGCCCAAAGTGCTAATGCATACCCTTGTGCCGGTCGCATCATAGCTTGCGTGCAAGCTTATTTTTATAAAAAAAAGCAGTGCAATCGCAAGCAGAATAAGAAATAATGCTTTCAATTGCACCACCTGATTTTACTGTATTTCATCAATGCTGAGCTGGTTTTCACCGACGGTGTTAAGCTTTTCGATAGCATCCTCAAGCTTTTTTGCCCCGTCGCTGGCTGAGATATCGGGAAGTTCCGGAAGCTCCGACAGCTCGCTCACGCCCATTGTGCGCAAAAACACATCCGTTGTGCGCAAAAGCGAGGGTCTGCCGGGAACATCGAGCTTGCCGCAGCGCTCTATAAGTCCCTTGTCGAGCAAAACGCCGACTGTGTACGAGCTGTCAACACCTCGCACCTGATCGATGTACGCTCTCGTCACGGGTTGGAAATATGCAACTACGGCGAGAGTTTCAAGCGCAGGCTGCGAAAGCATCGGCGGCTTGCGGTGCTCCAGAGTTTTCGTGATGACCGAAGCATACTCGGGAGACGAGCATAGCTGAAGATTTTTATCAAGCTTAAGCAATCTTATTCCACGCAGGTTAAAGCTGTACTCATCGGAAAGCTCCTTTGCCGCAGCATACACCGCCTCCTCGCTTACGCCGAGGATGAGCGATATCCTTGCCGCAGGTACAGGTTCGCCCGCTGCAAAGAGTATAGCCTCAATTGCCGATTTTATATTCATATCATCCATAAAAAATACCTACTCAACTATTCTTTCGAGGATCTCTTCAACATTTCCGCCTATAAATGTGACGGTATAGTCGCTTTCCTCGCCGCTTATCTCGACGCTGCCCATGCTGCACAGCTCAAGGACGGATATAAAGGTCGCCACTATCTCCGAGCGGCTCTCGCACTGAGCGTACAGGTCATTCAGCTTAGCGGGCGCCGTTTGCAGAAGCGTTATAAGCTCACGGCTTTTGGTGCGAACCTCGTAAACTATCCTTGCCGGTGCAAGACGGCGGGAATACTCCGGCTCAAGCGGCTTGCCGCCACGGGTCACGACAGTGTACAAAGCCTTGAACAGATCTGCCGGTTCATGCTTATATTCATACTCACGGCTGACCTTCGGAAGCGGCTCGGGCTGCTTTGCAAAGTACAAAAGTCCGGTCTCCGATGCTTTTTTAAGCTCGGGTATTACCTTTTGCACAGCAGTGTAGATATCACGGCACTTTAGCTGCTCAAGTGAGGTCATCAGTTCTTCAAGCTCGCTGACCTCCTCGTCACCGGCAAGCAGCGTGCGGGTCTTGATAAACAACAGGTGCGATGCCATCTGGACGAATTCGCTTGCAATCTCAAGATCCATGCGTTCCATCTCGGCGAGGTATTCAAGGTACTGGTCGAGTATCTCCGATATCTTGATGTCTCGTATCTCTATTTTGTTTTTTGAAAGAAGCATAAGGATAAGACTCAGTGGACCGGAAAAGTCCTGAAGCTCGTTTTTATCCTTGACTATGCCCTCAAGATGAAAGGTCGGATTTTCCATATCACACATACAGCGCCTTGACCAGGTCAAAGCCCCAGTCGGCAAAAACAAACAATTTTCCGAACACGAATTGCGTCACGGAATACAATGGGGTGCCCAAAACATCGGTCACGACCAGCACAAGAAGAAGTATCATTCCGTAGCGCTCGTACCGCATCAGCTTCATGTAGCTTTCGTCGCTCAAAAACGAGAACAGTATCTTCGACCCATCAAGCGGCGAGATAGGGATGATGTTGAAAATTGCAAGTGCTATGCTCAGATACGCAGTCAGGTACACCATGTCGAGTACCGCCTTGGCAAGGTCGTTTGACGCTGTTGTCAAAGGTATGTATACAAGGCCGTAAATGAACAGAAACACGCAGCAGATGACTACATTGGCCAATGGCCCGGCAAGGGCGGTTATCGCCATATCGCGCTTTGGATTTTTGAAGTTGCGCATATCGACCGGCACGGGCTTTGCCCAGCCGAACTTGAATGCGACCATCATGATGAGGCCGACAAGGTCGATATGCTTTATGGGATTGAGCGTGAGCCTGCCCATGCGCTTTGCGGTATTATCGCCTAACTTATAGGCAACATAGCCGTGGCTGAGCTCATGCAAAGTGATGCATATGAGTGCAGGGACGACCGACAGGAGCAGGTTAAGCAGAACGCTCCAGTCAAGTCCTTGCAGCACATTCACAAAAGATGGGGTGTTAGACATATTTAAGTATCTCCGACATAAGTGCGTCCTTACCATTCCCCTTTTCGGCAGAAAACGGTATCAGCACTGTATCCTCCGGCAGCTCAAGCGTTTCACGAATGAGCGCCATGTTCGGCTCAATTTCGCTTTTCTTGAGCTTATCGCACTTATTTGCGACGACGACCATCGGGCAGCAGGTGCTTTTGAACCACTGTGCCATGGTGATATCGTCGGCGGTGGGCTTGTGGCGGGAATCGACTATCATCACGCCGAGCGTTATCAGTCCCTCAGCTGCGAAAAACTGCTCCATCAGCTTGCCCCAACGCTCCTTCTCGGTGCGGGACACCTTGGCGTAACCGTAGCCGGGAAGGTCAACAAAGTAAGCTTTCTTATCGATAAGAAAGTAATTTACATGGATGGTCTTGCCCGGCGACTGCCCTACCCTTGCAAAGTTCTTGCGGTTCAAAAGTCTGTTTATGACCGACGATTTGCCGACATTGGACTTGCCCGAAAAAGCAATGTTCGGAAGCTCGCTTCGTATAAAGCCTGAGGGATTGGCGGCGGATTTTACAAACTCTGCCTTGTTTACATTAAGTGTATTCATTCTGCACCTACTGTCTGATATCCGAGCGGGGCTTTTTTGCCGCTCTGGGCGCTTTTGCCTCGACCTTCGGCTCGTCGGCCTTGGGAAGCAGCGCAATGTCGAGCACCTTGTCGACCTTGTCGGCAAGCACAAAGTTAAGAGCAGACTTCACCGTCGGGTCGATTTCGTCAAGGTCGGGCTCATTGTCCGCCGGAACGATGACGGTGTTAACGCCGTTTCGCAGGGCCGCCATCGTCTTTTCCTTGAGACCTCCTATCGGGAGGACACGGCCGCGCAGGCTTATCTCACCCGTCATGGCAATATCACGCCGTACCGGCCTGCCGGTCAGGGCGGAAGCTATCGCCGTGCAGACGGTTATGCCCGCCGAGGGGCCGTCCTTGGGTACTGCACCCTCGGGAAAATGAATATGGATATCTTTATTTTTATAAAACTGCTCGTCAATGCCCAAAGCCTTTGCCCGGCTGCGGATAAATGTCACCGCTGCCTGGCAGGACTCCTTCATCACATTGCCGAGATTGCCCGTAAGCTCGATCTTGCCGCTGCCGTCGAGCACTGCGACCTCGACATCAAGCACCTCGCCGCCGACGGAGGTCCATGCAAGACCTAGCACAAGGCCGACCTCATCTGTGTTACGGCGACTCTCGGGCTTAAATTTCTCCGCACCGAGGTAGGGCTTTAGCATGCCTGCACGCAGGCTCAGGCTCTTGCGCTCGCCTCTTGCGATGGCAACTGCGGTCTTGCGGCAGATGGTGCCTATCTGGCGTTCAAGGCCACGCACTCCGGATTCACGGGTGTAGAGGCTTATTATCTCACGGATAGCATCGTCGCTTATCTTTAGCTGCGCAGCCTTAAGGCCGTGCTTTTTGCGCTGCTTGGGCAGCAGATAGTTCTTTGCGATGCTGAGCTTTTCCATGTCGGTATAGCTGGAAAGCTCGATTATCTCCATCCTGTCAAGCAGCGCTCTGGGGATGGTAGATGTCGTGTTCGCCGTTGTGATGAAAAACACATCGGAAAGATCATACGGCACTTCAAGGAAGTTGTCCCTGAAGGTTTTGTTCTGCTCGGGGTCGAGTGCTTCCAGAAGCGCCGCCGAAGGGTCGCCACGGTAGTCCGAGCCGAGCTTGTCTATCTCGTCAAGCACCATCAAGGGGTTTGAGCTTTTTGCCTGCTTGATGCCGCCGATAATTCTGCCCGGCATCGAGCCGACATAGGTCTTGCGGTGTCCTCGTATCTCCGCCTCATCGTGCACACCGCCGAGCGAAATACGCACAAGGTTGCGATTTGTAGCCCTTGCAATGGACATTGCTATGCTTGTCTTGCCCGTGCCCGGAGGGCCGACAAGGCACAGCAGGCTGCCGGTTGCCTTGGGTGCAAGCTTTCGCACGGCAAGGTACTCGATGACACGCTCTTTGACCTTTTCAAGGCCGAAGTGATCCTCGTCGAGCATTTTTCTTGCAAGCTCGATATCGTCGGTCTCCTCGGTCTTTGTATTCCACGGCAGCTCAAGGCAGGTATCAAGATAGCCCCTGATAACGGTCGCTTCGGTCGAGCCGAAGGGCTGCTTTGCAAGGTGAGAGACCTCTTTCAAGAATTTCTCCTCAATTTCGGGACTGAGCTTGAGCGCACGGATCTTTTTTCGGTACTCGCCGATATCGTCAAAGCTGTCGTCCTCGCCGAGCTCCTGCTGGATGACCTTCATCTGCTCACGCAGGAAATACTCACGCTGGTTGCGGTTCATCTGCTCATTGGTAGCATCATTGATCTCCTGCTCAATGGTCATGACCTCGATCTCGTGGCTGAGCGTTTCCACAAGCATTTCAAGGCGCTTCAGGGGATGAAGCTGCTCAAGAAGCTGCTGCTTTTCACGGTAATCGATGCGCAGATTGTGCGCAATATAGTCGGCGACATAGCCCGGATCACGGCTTACAACGATGCTCAGAAGCATCTCGGGCGGCATATTGCCCGCAAGCTGCACATACTCGTCAAACATGCCGATGCAGGTGCGCATGAGCGCATCTCGCCTTGCGCTGTCAGAGTGCTCACGCTTATCGGGCAGAAGTTGAATTTCACCGACGAAATGCGGAGACGCTGCCGTTATCTGCACAATGCGGCCTCGCCGGAGACCTTCGACCATGACCTTGCACAGCTTTGAGCCTGGCTGACGGATAAGCTGACGGATGCGGCAGACGACGCCAACCTTGTAAAGGTCGCCCTCATCGGGCAGATCTGTCGTGACATCCTTTTGCGTTACAAGGAATATTTCCTGATCGGTGTCCATTGCGGAATTGAGCGCCGCAACAGATATTGGCCGCTCTACATCAAAGTTTAAGAGCATGCCGGGGAATATGTTAAGACCGCGCAGTGCCAAAACGGGCAATGCACGGGTTTCGATTTCAAATACATTACTCATAGAAAAAACCTCTTGGGGAAAAGCGCAAGACGGGACTGATGCCCCGCCTTGCTATAAAACTATTTTACTTGCGTATTACTTCGGGGCTGGTGTTATTATTCACGCAGTCGGCGGTAATGATGACCTTTTCAACATCCTTTTCGGAGGGAACGCTGAACATGATATCGGTCATGATACCCTCCATGACGCTGCGCAGGCCTCGTGCGCCAATTTTCATCTCAATTGCCTTGTCGGCTATCGCTTCGAGAGCATCGGCATTGTACTCAAGGTCAACGCCGTCATAGCTCATGAGTGCCTTATACTGCTTGGTCATGGCGTTCTTGGGCTCGGTAAGTATGCGGACAAGATCCTCACGCTTAAGGGAGGTCAGCGGAGCAATGACCGGCAGTCTGCCGATGAGCTCGGGGATGATGCCGAACTTAAGCAGGTCATGCTGCTGAGCCTGTGCAAGGATATCGCCGACATCCCGGTCGGTGGCACTTTTGATCTCTGCGCCGAAGCCCATGCTCTTTTTGTCTGTGCGCTTTTCGATTATCTTATCAAGACCGTCGAATGCGCCGCCGCAGATAAAGAGGATGTTGGTCGTATCGACCTTTATAAACTCCTGATGCGGGTGCTTGCGTCCGCCCTGGGGCGGAACATTGGCGACAGTGCCCTCAAGCAGCTTCAAAAGCGCCTGCTGCACGCCTTCGCCGGAAACATCCCTCGTGATGGATGTATTCTCGCTCTTGCGGGCGATCTTATCGATCTCATCAATATAAATAATACCCTTTTCGGCACGCTCAACATCAAAATCGGCAGCCTGCAAAAGTCTTAAAAGGATGTTCTCGACATCCTCGCCGACATAGCCTGCCTCGGTGAGTGTCGTAGCATCGGCGATTGCGAACGGAACATTGAGCATTTTTGCCAGAGACTGTGCAAAAAGCGTTTTGCCGCTGCCGGTGGGGCCGATGAGCAGTATGTTGCTCTTTTGCAGCTCAACATCGTTTGAGCCTGCATACAAAATGCGCTTATAATGATTATAAACGGCTACGGAAAGGACGGTCTTTGCCCTGTCCTGCCCGACAATGTATTCGTCGAGGTTTGCCTTGATATCCGCAGGCTTGGGAAGGCTCTCAAACTCAAGCTCGGGGGTCTGCTCCACCTGCTCTACCTCGTCAACATCGTCGGCAATGATGCTCATGCACAGGCGGATGCATTCATCGCAGATGTATGCGCCGTTGCCGGCAATAAGCCTGTTTGCGACATTCTGCGTTTTGCCGCAGAACGAGCATCTTATACTTTTTCTATCATCAGTTCTTGCCATAGTTTTACCTCAAACCGTGCTGTATAAATATGGGGGAACTATGCGTTCCCCCATCAGCTTTTAACGCTTGGTTATTACCTTGTCGATAATACCGTACTCCGCAGCTTCCTGCGCAGACATAAAGTGGTCACGCTCGCAGTCACGCTCGATGACCTCGACAGACTTGCCGGTGTTATCGGCAAGGATGCGGTTCAAATTATGCTTTATCTTCAGGATCTGCTCAGCCTGTATCTGAATATCGGTGCACTGACCCTGGCTGCCGCCGGAGGGTTGATGTATCATGATCTCAGAATTGGGAAGTGCCAGACGCTTTCCCTTTGCGCCGGAGGAAAGCAGGAATGCGCCCATGGAGGCGGCAAGCCCTATGCAGATAGTCGAAACATCGGGCTTAATGTACTGCATGGTATCGTAGATAGCCATGCCCGCCGTGACGCTTCCGCCGGGGCTGTTGATATAAAACTGTATGTCTTTATCGGGGTCCTGTGCTTCAAGGTAAAGAAGCTGTGCAACAACAAGGCTTGCAGTCGCATCGTTGACCTCCTCGGACAGCATGATGATGCGGTCATTGAGAAGTCTTGAAAAAATGTCGTAGGAACGCTCGCCGCGGCTTGTCTGCTCCACGACATAAGGTACTAAACTCATAATAGTCTCCTTTCATATTTAGCCTATCCAGGAGATCATATCCGAATAATCCGATTATTATTCAGCTACTTCCTCTTTGGGGGCAACGATCGCAGAATCCATAATGATCTTGGTAGCCTGCTCTCTCTTGTACTCGTTCTTTATAAATTCCTCGCCGAAGTAGTTGAGGATGGACTCGGGGGTAGCATCAACGGACTCGGCGGTGGTCTTTACATACTCGTCGAATGCATCGCCGGAAATATCGATGCCCTCTTCCTCGATTATAGCCTCAAGCAGAAGCTCCTGCTTTACCTGTTTAACGGCAACGGGACGGATGACGTTGTTGATCGACTCGTCGTCAAGGCCCATCATCTTGATGATATCCTCGGTGGTGAGCTTGGGGTCGGTGACACCGAAGTTGTTAGCATAGGTGTGTACAAGCTCTTCGACCTTGGCATTGATGAGCACCTCGGGGATATCAACGGTCATATTATCGCATGCCTGCATGATAATGTCGGAACGGAAAGCAGCCTCGACATTCTCAACGGCTCTCTTTTCCATCTCCTTGCGCAGGTCTGCTCTGTACTCGTCAACGGTCTCAAACTCGGAGACATCCTGAACGAAATCATCGTCAAGCTCGGGAAGCTCTGCAACGCAAAGGCTGTTGAGCTTTACCTTAAAGACAACATCCTTGCCTGCCAGCTCAGCGGTGTAATCCTCGGGGAAGGTAATGTTAATATCCTTGGTCTCGCCGACCTTCATGCCGATGATCTGATCCTCGAAGCCGGGGACGAAGGTATGGGAGCCGATCTCAAGGCGGTAGCCCTCGCCGTAGCCGCCGTCAAACTTCTCGCCGTCAAGATAACCGTCAAAGTCGATGCTTGCGGTGTCGCCTTCCTGAGCCTCACGGTCAACATCAACAAAACGGGAATTGCGCTTACGGTCGGCATTGATCTCTGCCTCGACCATCTCATCGGTGACAGTTGCGTCGCCCTTCTGTGCGCTCAGGCCCTTGTACTGGCCGAGGGTGATCACGGGGAACAGGTCGACCTTAAATGTGAGGACAAGGGACTTGTCATCGGTGATCTCAAAATCGGTCATGCTGGGTCTGCCGATCATCTTAAGGCCGCTGTTGTCGATGCCGTAGCCGAATGCGTCGGGAGCTGCAACTTCGATAGCGTCCTGATAGAAAGCGTCTGCGCCGTACATGCCCTCAACGACTGCACGGGGAGCCTTGCCCTTTCTGAAGCCGGGGATATTTATACTGCCCTTGACATTGTTAAAGGCTTTGTCGACAGCCTTGTCAAACTCGGCAGGATCAACTTCAACCTGAAAAGTTGCAGTATTATTTTCGTTTTTTTCTACGTTTCTTACTTGCATTTATGTCTTCCTCCTAATAATGTTCTTTCAAACACTTAAGCATAATAGCAGATTATCCCGCTAAAAGCAATGTTTTTTATATCAATAATGTGTATTTACAGCAGCTTTTTGGGCTCAAACTGTATATAATCGGCAGATACTAAGTCAAATTTCGCATTCCCGTACATTCCGTTAAAGGCAAATGCGCAGCCAGAGCCGTGGATATGGCCGTAAATGCAGCGCCTGACATCGTATTTGCGCAGAAGCTCAAGTATCTCTGGGCACTCGTAATTGTAATACTTCGGCGGATAGTGCATGAAAACATACTTTTCCCCCTCACCTGCCGCCTTAAGTGAGGCATCAAGCCGCATTATCTCACGATTCATGACCTTTTTGTCATGCTCGTTGCCCTTGCTCTCCTCGTAAAACCAGCCTCGTGTGCCGCAAAGTGCGATATTTTCATATTTAAAGCAGTTATTGTGCAGAATATCGATTGTCGTGATATCGTTCTCGGCAAAGAATTTTTTTGCCTTTGTTGCCGTTGTCCACCAATAGTCGTGATTGCCTTTTAGAATTATCTTTTTGCCCGGCAGACGGTCGATGAACTTAAAGTCCTCAAGCGTCTCGTCCATCGACATGCCCCAGCTTATATCGCCGCATATGACCGTGAGGTCGTCGTCATTCAGAACAGAAAATCCCTCTTTGATTTTTTCTACATAGTTTTCCCATCTGCCGCCGAAAACATCCATCGGTTTATCGGTGCCCAGCGACAAATGCAGATCGCCTATCGCATATAAAGACATAGTGCCTCCGTATATTCAGGTATAATAAGCAGACAATAATATTGCCTTACGGCAATACTATCGGAGGTATGAAACAATGAGTGAAAAGAAAATGAACCATAGTGAGATAACCGGCGTCGGCTGCGATGTAAGCACCTGCAAGTACAACACCATCGACAACAAGTGCGCCGCCTCCCAGATCAAGGTTCAGAACGAGAGAGCGACCACCAAGTCCGAGACCTTCTGCGGCACTTTCTGCCCAAGAGGCTGCAGCGACTGACAAAGCGGGACATTGTCCCGTACATATCACTTCAGAAATTCGGTAACTGCCTGTTTCATGGCCTGCTTTTCGATGACGGTCTCAAAGCGCACAGGGCGTTTATCAAGGCCGCACAGAGGTGCAGGTGCTGCATTTCCCGTAAAAGACGCAAGCTTTTCTATAAGCTCCACACCGGAAGCATCGGTCTTTTCGCCAAGGGCGTCAAGCACGCTGTCGCAGAACTTGAACGGGCTTGCGGTCGAGACAACGACCGTCGGTCTGTCCGTTTTATGCTCAAGCATGAGCTTGTACGCAACGGCGGTATGCGTGTCGATAAGATAGCCGTGCTCATTGTATACATCAGCAATTGTTGCTTTCGTGTCGGCATCGGTGCAGAAGCCGCCGACAAAGTTATCGGACAAGACCTTGAATATCTTATTGCTCACAGTGTACCTTCCCTTTTCGCTCAGGCTGCGCATGTATTCTGCAACCTGCTTATCATCGCCGCAGACACTGTACAGCAGACGCTCGAGATTGCTCGAAACGAGGATGTCCATCGACGGGGATATCGTCGTGTGGAAAGCTCTGTTGCGGTCGTATGTGCCGGTCTTGAAGAAATCGGCGAGTACATTGTTCTCATTCGATGCGCAGATGAGTTTGCCGACCGGCAGCCCCATCTGCTTTGCGTACCAGCAAGCGAGGATGTCGCCGAAGTTGCCGGTAGGGACGGCAAAGTCGACCTCGTCGCCGAGTTTTAACCTATTTGAGTTAAGAAAATCGCAGTATGCCGAGAAATAGTAAACTATCTGCGGCAGAAGTCTGCCCCAGTTAATTGAGTTTGCAGAGGACAGAAACCAGCCCTTGGCGGAGAGCTCTTGAGCGAGGTGCGTATCGCCGAAAAGGGTCTTAACGCCGGTCTGAGCATCGTCAAAGTTGCCCTTGACAGCCGCAACGGAGACATTTTCGCCACGCTGTGTGACCATTTGCAGCTTCTGTACATCGGAAACGCCGTTGTGCGGGTAAAATACCAGTATCTTCGTGTCCTCAACATCGGCAAAGCCCTCGAGCGCCGCCTTGCCGGTATCGCCGCTCGTGGCAACAAGGATGCACACCTTTTTCGTCTCGCCGCATTTTTTAAGCGATGCGGTGAGCAGGTGCGGCAGAATTTGCAGCGCCATATCCTTGAAGGCGCAGGTCGGGCCGTGCCAAAGCTCCAAAACGGCGGTCTTGCCGTAAATGATATGAAGCGGCGCAACGGCGGCATCATCGAAATTATCGCCGTAAGCTGCGCTGACGATGCGCTTTATCTCCGCTCGGTCGAACTCATCAAGGAACAGAGAGAGAATCTTCTCGGCTCTGCCACGGTAATCGGTCTTGCTGAGAGCCTCTATCTGCGCAAGGCTCAGCTTCGGCAGTTCCTCGGGCACGAACAGGCCGCCGTCGGGTGCAAGTCCGTGAACGATGGCATGTGCCGCAGTAACACGGCATGATTTATCTCTTGTGCTGTTATACATCATTTTGATCACCTGTTAAAACGCATTTTCGATGTGGTTTATTCTGACCCTGCCCTTTTCGCCGTTGGGTGCATAGATCTCTATCACATCAAACCTCGGCTGAAGCTCCGTCTCATTTTGTTGGAGCCAAAGCTGCGCCGCCATCATCACCCGCTGCTGCTTTGCGGCGGTGACAAATTCCTTTGCCTCGGCGTATGCGTCGTTTTTGCGGAGCTTGACCTCGACAAAGACGATATACCCACGCTTTGAGGCAACGATATCAATTTCGCCCTGCCTGTATCGGCAGTTCATGTCTACTATTCTATATCCGTGCAGGCGGAGATAATTTGCCGCCTTCTTTTCGCCCCATGCGCCAAGCTGTCTGTTATCCATCAGTGCATATTCCTCAGAAAGCTCGGGCGATGTATCTCGCTCGGTCCATGCTCACGCAGTGCCTCGTAGTGGAGCTTTGTGCCGTAGCCCTTGTGCTTTTCAAAATGGTACTCCGGGTACTTTTCCGCCATTTCGAGCATATATCGGTCACGGGTCACCTTTGCGAGTATAGACGCCGCGGCAATATCGGCGCACTTTGCGTCGCCCTTTATAACGCAGCGGCTCGGGATATTTATCGCACTGTTGCGGTTGCCGTCTATGAGTGCAAGCTGCGGCTGCGGAGCAAGCTTTTCTATCGCTCTGTTCATGGCAAGCATGGCGGCGTTCAGGATGTTGATGCTCTCTATCTCCTCAACGCTTGCAAAGGCGATGCCGTAGGTAAGGGCATTTTCGCAGATAACATCGTACAGCGCCTCACGCTTTTTATCCGTGAGCTTTTTGGAGTCATCAAGCCCCGCAATCTCGATGCCTCTCGGCAGGATGACCGTCGCAGCGCAGACAGGACCTGCAAGCGGGCCTCGCCCTGCCTCGTCAACGCCGCAGATGAGTTCAAACCCCTCGGCATATATCTCGTTTTCAAGCTTCCAAAGCTCCGTCATTCCGGTTTCTCCAAGCTGATCCTGCCGAGTTTACCGTCGTGGTACTCGCCAAGCAGGGTATTTGCCATCCGCTCAATGTCATATTCGCCCTTTGATACCAAAAAGCCACGCTTTTTTGCCGCTTCCTCAAGCAGCTCATAACCGTTCATTTCGGGGTCGGGGACGAATTTATAGCGCTGTGTCAGCGCATCGGGATACATTTCACGCAGTCTGAGCATGAAATTTGCGCCCAGTGTCTCTTTATCGAGGACATCAGCCTTTATCGCATTGGTTATAGCGAGCATTTCGCCAACCTCCTGCGAATCGAACTTCGGCCAAAGTATACCCGGGGTGTCGAGAAGGTCAAGGCCACGGTCGATGCTTATCCACTGCTTGCCACGGGTAACGCCGGGCTTGTCCCCTGCCACGGCGGCCTTGCGCTTTGCCACCTTATTTATGAATGTAGACTTCCCGACATTTGGGATACCGAGTATCATAACGCGCAGCGGGCGGGACACCTGACCCTTTGCGGCGTAATCGGCAATTTTATCCGCCAACAGCTCACGGAGCGCCGGAACAAAGCCGTTTATGCCCTTGCCGGTCTTGGCATCGGTCTCTAATATCTTTATCCCCTGCGCCTCAAAGTGCTTTTTCCACTGTGCGGTCACGGCGGGGTCGGCAAGGTCGACACGGTTTAGAATAATAAGTCGCGGCTTACCGGCAGCAAGCCTGTCTATATCCGGATTGCGGCTTGAGTTCGGTATTCTTGCGTCAAGTATCTCGCACACGGCATCGACAAGCTTGATGCTGTCCTCTATCATGCGCTGAGCCTTGGTCATGTGGCCGGGAAACCACTGTATATTCATTTTTTCAAAATTCATATCTGCCATAGCAATCAATTATAAGGCGATCCTATGTTATCAAACGGAAAGGCAACATACACGACCTTGCCGATGATATCACGGGTATCGACCATGCCAATACGCTCATCACGGCTGTCGGTCGAGTCGTTTCTGTTATCGCCCATGACAAAAACGCATCCTTCGGGTACGACCTGAATCCCGGTAAAGTCGATCTTATTTGTCGTCGGCTCGGCAATATACGGCTCGTCAAGTTTTTTACCGTCAACATAAACGATGTGTCTGTCAAAGTCTATCTCAACGGTCTGACCCTCGGTGGCAATGACACGCTTAACAAGCGCATAATCGGCATACTCATCTTTTTGAAATACAACAATGTCGCCGTACTTGGGCTTGTAGAAAACATCTGTCACTATCATCTTATCGCCGTTTTCAAGCGTCGGGTACATTGAGCTTCCGACAACGTCGACAAGTCGAACAAAAAACACAAAAACAACAACGCAAACGATAAGCGCCATTATTATGCACTGTATCCACTCATAAACATTGCCCCGCTTTGTTGTATTTTCGGTACTTGCTTTCTTTTCATTGTCTGCTTTTTTCATTTGCATCACCTCTGATACATGTGTTTCTAATCATTATACACTCTTTGACCTCATTTAGGCAACAAAAAAAGAGGCTGACGCCTCTTTTTTTGACCATTTGTGGGTCTTGAGCTTACAGACGCTCCTTGACCTTTGCGCTCTTACCGACACGCTCACGCAGGTAGTACAGCTTTGCTCTGCGGACTTTACCGCGGCGGACTGTCTCTACGGAGACGATGGAGGGAGAGTGTACGGGGAAGACCTTCTCACAGCCTACGCCGTAGGAAATACGACGGACGGTGATGGTCTCGTTGATGCCGCCATGCTTCTTGGCAATGATGGTGCCTTCAAAAGCCTGGTTGCGCTCACGGCTGCCTTCCTTTACGCGAACGGTGATGCGGACGGTGTCGCCGACATTCAGTTCGGGCAGTTCGGGCTTCATGTACTGTTCGCTGAGAACTTTGATCAGATCCATAGTCTAATCCTTCCTTTACTTAAGGCGTTCGTGCCGGAGGACTCCCTTTGGGTCTCGGCAGAGGACCGCTTGATAGCTCGTACCATATCTGCACAAGCCATAGTATATTATCACACAAAGTCTTGTATTGCAAGCACTTTTTAGCGGAAAATACCCATATTTTCGTCAAACACCTCAAGCCTGCGGAATTTTGCAAAATCGGGTGCTATATCGGGGCATAGCTGTCTTGTCGCCTCGGCAAGCAGCTCAGGGTTGAGTGTCGGCTCTTGGGCGGAGATAATGGCATTAAGCCGTACATCGCTGCCGTCAGCCGCAAACGATATCTCCTTGATTGCGGGTGTTATATCGCTCTCACCCATGCCGCGCTTGGTCTTTTTGGTGATGACGATGCTATCCTGTGCGTAAAACTCGCCGAGCTTTGCCGCCATCTCCTCGGTGCTGCGCTCGTCATACTCAAAAACGCCGGATATCTTGAGCCATTTTAGCTCCTTGACCTTGCGCTCGGAGGAATACACCTCGATAGCCTCGATGCCCTCGGGAAGCTGCTTTGACAGCGCAACGAGTATATCCTGCGGCTGCCTGTCCTCAAGGAGCTTAAAGTCCATTATCTCACAAATGCTCTCGGCACCGACCGACAGCGGAAGCGCAATGGATATCTGCGGGTGTGGGTTAAAGCCCTCGGAATATTTTAAACGGCACTCGGCACGCAGAAAAGCTCTCGTGAGCGTGCGCATGAGGTCAAGATGCGAGATATAAACAGCTCTGCCGGTCTTGGAAAACAAAAGTCTGTACTTATCCATCGCAGCGTCCTCCCTTCAAAAGCTTTGCGGCACCGCAGGCCGAGCACTGCTTGCGGCAGTCGGGCGAAAGCTCGGAGCGATAGCACTGCTCCTTTTCGTGCCACAAATGCTCTTTACGCACGCCGACATCAACAACATCCCACGGCATGACCTCGTCCTTGCAGCGCTCACGGTGCGCATAGAAGGTCGGGTCAACGCCGGCGTTGTCAAATGCCTGCATCCAGCGGTCAAACGAGAAATAATCGGTCCATGCTTCAAGCCTGCCGCCACTGCGCCAAACATTTTCGATTACCTTGCCCATGCGGCGGTCACCTCGGGAGAGGGTCGCCTCGATATAACTTGTCTGCGGGTCGTGCCAGTTGTAGACCACATTCTTGGCTTTTATATTCTCACGCAGGAGGTTAACCTTGGCAATATACTCGTCCATCGTGTTCTGCTTTTCCCATTGGAACGGACTGTGCGGCTTCGGCACGAAGCAGGAGGTCGACACGGTTATGCGCACTCCCCTGTTTTTGTTCTTGGCATAAAGCCGCCATGTGTGCAGAACTTGATTTGCAAGCTCCGCTATGCCGAGAATATCTTCCTCGGTCTCGGTAGGAAGGCCGAGCATGAAGTAGAGCTTCACATTGTTCCAGCCGCCCTCAAATGCCAAACGGCAGGTGTTTAGAAGATCCTCCTCCGTGACATTCTTGTTTATCGCATCACGCAGGCGCTGGCTTCCTGCCTCGGGTGCAAAGGTGAGGCCGCTCTTGCGGGTCTTTTGCAGCTTATGCATTATCTCGATGGAAAAGTTGTCGGCTCTAAGTGACGGCAGAGACAGACCTATGCTGCGAGGCTCGCAGTATTCAAGCAGGCCGTCACAGATGCACGAAAGATGCCGGTAGTCGCTTGAGCTTAGCGACAGCAGCGTAATATCCTGGCAGCCGGTGTTTTTTAGAAGCGCCTTGCCCTGCTCGATAAGAAGCTCCGGGCTTTTTGCTCTAATGGGTCTGTAAACATGACCTGCCTGACAGAAACGGCAGCCACGCACGCAGCCGCGGAAAAGCTCAAGATTTACTCGGTCGTGGATGACCTCGGTCGAGGGAACAACGGGATGAAGCGGAAAATGCACCTTGTCAAGGTCGGCTATGATGCGCTTCGTGACACGCTCGGGCGCACCGTCGGCGACTTCAATGTGATTTATCGTATTATCATCGTTATAAACGGGCGTATAGAAGCTCGGGACATAAACGCCGCCGATGTTGCAGGCTTTTTTAAGAAACTCCGCCTTACTCCAGCCGTTTTGCTTAGCCTCATGGATGAGCGCCAAAAGCTCGTTATTCATCTCCTCGCCCTCACCGAGAAGGAAAATATCCACGAAATCCGCCATGGGCTCGGGGTTCAGTGCTGCCGTGCCGCCGATGAGCACAAGCGGCAGAAGCTCAGTTCTTTCGGCACTGTGGATAGGCAGTCCCGCCATGTCAATCATGTCAAGCACCGTGGTGTAAGCCATCTCGTAGCCGACTGAGAACGCCAGCACATCGTGCTCGGAAATGGGGTCGCCGCTTTCAAGCGCATAGAGCTTGACATCGGCCTTTTTCATCTCTTCGTACATGTCGCCCCATGGCGCATACACACGCTCGCACCAGACATACGGCAGCTCGTTCATCGTTGAGTAGAGTATGCCCATGCCGAGGTTCGACATGCCTATCTCGTAGGTGTCGGGAAAGCAGAATGCCACCCTGACATCAACCTCGTCCTTGTTTTTTATTATCTGATTATATTCGCCGCCGGTGTAGCGTGCAGGCTTCTGCACTCTCGGCAGTATGCGCTCAAGTTTTTTATCCATGTTAAATCTCCAAACAGTTTATCTTTGTAATTTTACAACATTGCACCGTTTTTTACAATACCCGTTTGTGCCGTTAATACCCACACTCCGGCGATAAGCAGCGCCGCGCCGAACGAGCGGCGTATGAAATACGCTCCCGCAAACAGCAGCGCCGCACCCGTTAGCATTCCAGAAATCTCAAGCAGCGTCTGTGCAAATACGGTGCCGCCAAAGCATCGGGCAATACTCTCAAGCGCCCGCCCGCCGTCAAGCGGCAAGGCAGGCAGTAAGTTGTACACCGACAGAACAAGGCTGAAGCCCGCTGTTTTTATAAGCAGCAGGTTTTGGCTCAGGTTGCCGAGGTATGATGCGGCATAAGCAAGAGCAAAGCCCGCCGCAGGGCCGGCGCATAAACAAATGACACTTTCCAAAGTACCGCCTGCATCGGAGCAATTTATGCAAAGTCCGCTAACACTGACCTTGAGACCATGCACCCTGCCGCCGCATAATTCAATTGCCGCAATGTGACCAAGCTCGTGGATTAAAACGGCAAGCAGCAGCGCCGCAAGGCTCGTAATGCCCCCGAAAAAGTAAATGACCGAGAGCAAAAGTATTGCTCCGGCGCTGATATCTACCCCTTTCATATGTAAAACTCGGGGTTGAGGTAGGTTTGACCTTTCATAAGTTCAAAATGCAGGTGCGGTCCGGTGGCAGCTCCCGTCTCGCCGACAAGGGCTATCGCCTCTCCCCTTTTGACTTTGCCGCTGCCTTTCAAATGCTTGCTGCAATGGGCGTAAAGCGTGCGGTAGCCGTCGTCGTGGTCTATGATGACATACTTGCCGTAGCTGTCATTTTCGCCGATGGCGTATATCGTGCCGTCGGCAAAGGCGCACACCTTTTCACCGGTGTTTGCCGCAAAGTCCGTGCCGTAGTGGTACTTGACCTCGTTTTGAATGGGGTGCTCACGGTAGCCGAAGCCCGAGGAGGTTACACCTTTTACCGGACTTGTATACTTAAACGGCAGCGCAGAATAATCATATGACACATTTGACGGCACGGCGTAGTTTGAAAACGCCTTTTGTGCTGCGTAAAATGCTGCTACCTTGGGCGGCGTTGTGGGCTTCGGCGTGGGCGTAGGGGTAGGCGTTGGAGTTGGAGTCGGGGTCGGGGTCGGGTCCGGAGCTGGTGCGGCGGTCGGTGTGGGGGTTGCGGCAACAACTGCACTCGCAGGCTTGGGCTTGAAGTCCTTTGTGAAATCAAAGGCGTTTATAATATCCTCCTTTGTAAGCTCCGAGCCCAGTGCGATTATCGCCTGCGTCTGCTCATCCTCCATGCGCAGCACATCGGTAATTCCGTCCCGTATCTCGTCCGAGAGTGACGGAAGCAGCATTTTTATCGCCGTCAGCGCTATGAATATGCCCGCCGATATGTATAGCTTAATTTCCTTCATGGCTTGTCACCTCAACTAATTATATTCGGTCAAGGCTGACAAATTCGCAAATAATTCTTGACAATGCCACATTGTCTTATTATAATAATAAAGCTGATTTCGGGGTGTAGCGCAGTTGGTAGCGCGCTTGGTTCGGGACCAAGAGGCCGGGAGTTCAAGTCTCCCCACTCCGACCAGAAGAAAAATCCTGTCGTATTTTCGACAGGATTTTTCTTTTATAGAGAGTAACGCTGAAAAAGCGGACAGTCAGAGAAATAAATACAAGGCTTGACTTGACAATCGCTCGGCTGCCGAGTATTATGATTACATTATTTAAAATTTTTTAAGTAAGGGAGACTTTGTGATGGCAAGCAGAGTGGCTATTGTGACCGGAGGAAGCAGCGGCATAGGGCGCTGCACCGCTGCGGCGCTAAGGGATGCAGGCTGCACAGTGTATGAGCTTTCACGCCGCGAGGTCAAGGCCGACGGCATTAAGCACATCACCACCGATATTACAAACGAAGAGCAGGTCAAAGCTGCAATTGATACCGTGACGGCGCAGGAAGGTCGGATAGACATTCTTGTAAACAACGCCGGCTTCGGTATATCCGGTGCTGCCGAGCTCACCGAAAGCGGCGCTTCCCATGCGCAGCTTGAGCTAAATCTATTCGGCATGGACAATGTCACCCGTGCAGTGCTGCCGGTCATGCGCTCGCAGGGCGGCGGCAGGATTGTGTGTATGAGCTCCATTGCGGGCATCGTCCCCATCCCCTTTCAGCTTTGGTACTCCGTGAGCAAATCGGCTGTGATTTCATATGTTCTTGCGCTTCAGAACGAAGTTCGCCCGTTCAATATCAGCGTCTGCGCCATCATGCCCGGCGACATTTCCTCGGGATTTACCGCCGCAAGGCACAAGATTTCGGAGGGCGACGATGTTTACGCCGGGCGCATCGAGCGCTCGGTCGCTGTCATGGAGCATGACGAGCGTACGGGCATGACCTCGGAATACGCCGGAAGGTTCGTTGCAAAGTATGCGCTTAAAAAGTGCAGCCGCCCGCTGGTCGCCATGGGATTTGCCTACAAGGGTGCAGCTATACTCGCAAAGCTTCTGCCCCGCCGGCTTTCAAATTGGATCGTCGGCAGGATATACGCAAAATAAATCATGTATATTGCAAAACAGCCGGTCTATAATAGCCCGGCTGTTTTGATGCCTTTTTGAATAAGAGAAAGAAAAAGACCTGCGTTAGCGCCGTCCATTTGTGTGTGGTGAAACTGGAACGAGACCGTGAGTGTTGTTTTTAAAAGTCTGCGGCGGTATCTGCCCCAGATGATAAAGGGATTGTTGAAAATTCCGCTGTACATTCCCACAGCAGCATCAAGCTCCGTATCAACAACAGCGGATGTGCCGATTACCATTTTGTCATGTATATCGTGATTTTGGCAGTTTTCGGCAACCTGTGTCGTTAAGCGAAGATAGTCACGCTCGAACTGCCGCAGATCATCGCTGTACGGCACATCGCAAGAGCTGACCTCACCGGTCTTATTCTTGACTAAACAATCGAACCTCCCAAAATGTTTCATTCAACAAAAAACTCCTGATTTTAGTGGAATTCAGGAGTTATGATCATCGTTATAGAAATTTCGGCATTGAAACAAAAAAAGCAAGCATCATAAGATGCTTGCTTTTTGGAGCGGGCAACGAGACTCGAACTCGCTACCTCCACCTTGGCAAGGTGGCGCTCTACCGGATGAGCTATGCCCGCACACGGAACATTTGATATTTTACCACACAAGTCAGATTTGTCAAGCAAAACTTTCATGTTCCGGATAAATTCATTTGAAATCGGCAATATCTCCAAAGCCCTTGCCGAAAACATTCTTGGCATCGGTGATGATGAAAAAGGCTTTTTCATCGACATTCTTTATCATTTTCCTGATATCGGCTATCTGCGTGCGCTTGACAACGCACAAAAGCACCTGCTTATTCTGATGCGAATATGCGCCCTCGCCCCTGAGAATGGTTACGCCACGGTGCAAACGGTCGGTGATGTCGGTCACAAGCTGGTCGCTCTTTTCGCTGATGATGTAGCACACACTGGAATTGTCGATGCCGTACAGCACAAGATCGATGACCTTGGACACGACAAACATGGTAATGGCGGCGTACATTGCAGACTCAATCTTGTTGAAAATGGCCGCAAATGCAATGATTATAACACAGTCGGTTATGAGAACAACAGTGCCGAAGTTGAGGTACGGAAACTTGAGCCGTATAAACTTTGCAATGATGTCCGTGCCGCCCGTGGTCGCACCGGCATAGTAGACGATGCCGAGACCGAGACCCTTGACGGCGCCGCCGATTATACACGCAAGCAGCATATCGTTTGTCGGCGATATCGACAGCAGAGCAAACAGGTCAACGAACACGGATGAGAGCAGCATGCCGACGAGCGAGCTGACGATGAAGCCCGTGCCGAAATAGCGCCACGCTATAATAAACAGCGGGATATTGAGAACGATGGTGAGCAAGCCGACAGGAAGCTTGGTCAACAAATTGATTATCATTGCGATACCGCTGACACCGCCGACAATTATCGAGTTCGGGTACAGGAAGAACTGGAAGCCAGCTGCAAACAGTGCGGCGCCGACAACGATAAGCAGATACTTGAATGCAATTGCTTTGATTTTCTTGTTTTTAATCATAATAAAGCCCTCAGTTTATAAGTGACATCTGCTCCTCTCCCCTGTCCTCGTCCTTGAGCAGCGCACCGGCTGCCGGAAGGCTGCGGACACGGTAGCGGGAGACATTCTTTATTACGGTCGATTCGAGCTGTACCGCCGAATTCAGTTTATGATTTTTCTTTAAGCTCATTCCCGCAACACCCTGCGTGGTGCGGCTGGTCTTGAGCTGCAAAAGCGAGGTGTTGAACACGAGCGCCCTGCCGTCGGTCGAGAACATGGCAACATTGATTTCTTCGCTTATCGGCATGACCTCAACGAGCGGGCTCTTGTCGGAATATGCGTTTATGAGCTTCTTGCGGTTTGTCTTTGTCTCGTATGCCGACATTTCGAGCCTTGCTATCTTGCCGTTTTCAAAGAACAGCAGAAGCTGCTTTTTGTAGTCGCCCGGGCAGATGACGCTTAAGATGCGCTCGCCGTCCTCCATTTCGAGTTTTGTCGGCAGATACACGCCGAGGTCGGAGGCTTTGGTGTTGTCAAAATCCGATAGTTTCGTTTTGTACACACGCTGCTGATCGGTGAAAATCAAAAGCTCCGTGCGGTTAGACGACTCGAAGGACATTTTGAGTCCGTCCCCGTCCTTGAACTTCTGTTCACTGTTCATGCGCAGCGACAGCGGTGTTATCTTCTTAAAGTACCCCTCGTTCGAGATAAACACCGTTACGGGGTAATCCTCGACAAGCTCGGTCTCCTCAAATTCCTCTATCTCGTTTGCGTAAACGATTCCCGTTCTGCGGGGGCAGGGGTATTTTTTGATGACCTGCCTGAGCTCATTAACGATGATGCTCTTTATCTTGCGTCGGCTCTTGAGCGTTTCCTCAAGCTCCTCTATCGCCTTTTCCAGCTCCTCGGTCTCGGACACACGCTTGAGGATATATTCCCTGTTTATATTGCGCAGCTTTATCTCCGCAACATACTCTGCCTGCACCTTGTCGATACCGAAGCCCATCATGAGGTTGGGTACGACCTCGGCTTCAAGCTCGGTATTGCGAATAATCGCAATCGCCTTGTCAATATCGAGAAGTATTTTTTCAAGGCCCTTGAGCAGGTGCAGCTTATCATTTTTCTTGGACAGGTCAAAATACACACGGCGGCGGACACATTCCATGCGCCATGCGCTCCACTCGCTGAGTATCTCCTTGACGCCCATGACCTTGGGGTTGCCGGCGACAAGGATGTTGAAGTTGCAGGGGAAGCTGTCCATAAGCGGGGTGAGCTTGAACAGCTTCTGCATGAGCTTTTCGGGGTCGGTACCGCGCTTGAGATCGATGGCGAGCTTAAGACCGCTGAGGTCGGTCTCGTCTCGCATATCGTTTACCTCACGCACCTTGCCGGCTTTAATAAGCTCTGCGACCTTGTCAACGATGGCTTCGGTCGTGGTGGTATAGGGTATCTCGTAAATCTCGATGATGTTTTCCTTTTGGACATAGCGCCAGCGGGCTCTGATCTTGAAGCTGCCACGGCCGGTGTTATAGATGTTCTCCATCTCCGCACGGTCGTAGACTATCTCACCGCCGGTGGAGAAATCGGGTGCAGGCATGGTCGAGAGCAGGTCGCACTCGGGGTCTGACAGATACTCTATCGTTGTGCGGCAAACCTCCTCAAGGTTAAAGCCGCATATCTGGCTTGCCATGCCGACGGCAATGCCGATGTTGCTCGACACGAGCACATTGGGAAACGAGGTCGGCAGAAGTGACGGCTCTTTCATGCTGCCGTCGTAGTTATCGATAAACTCGACAGTGTCTTGGTCTATATCGCCGAAAAGCTCGGCACATATGGCAGACAGCTTTGCCTCGGTATAACGGGAGGCTGCAAAGGACATATCTCTTGAATACACCTTGCCGAAGTTGCCCTTGGAGTCGACAAACGGGACGAGCAGCGCATCGTTGCCCTTTGACAGGCGCACCATAGTCTCGTATATCGCAGCGTCACCGTGCGGGTTAAGGCGCATGGTCTGGCCGACGATGTTGGCACTCTTGGTGCGGCCGCCGTTTAGAAGTCCCATCTTGTACATGGTGTACAGAAGCTTTCTGTGGGAGGGCTTGAAGCCGTCTATCTCGGGGATGGCTCGGGAGATGATAACGCTCATCGCATACGGCATGTAGTTTTGCTCAAGCGTCTCGGTTATCGGCTGCTCCAGCACCTCGGCACGAAGGCCGATCACATTGGGATTATTGAATTTTTTCTGTTCGGGAGCTTGTTTTTTAGCCATTTAGAATGTTTCCTTTCAACGCTTGCCCTTTTTCTTTGCACCGGTCTCAAAGCTCCGGCGGCATTTAGGGCAATGCGTAGCCTTGAACAGCCCCAAGTAGATCACTTTTCCGCAGTAGGGGCATTTGCAGAAAAGAAAAATGACGACGAATGCCATCACAAAGCACACAAGCGACAGCACCGCCGAATATATGGGCAGCACCGTGCCGTTGCCATTTGAGATAACACCCACGGCACCGAACATAACGCACAGCGCAAGCAGCAGCTTAACTAAATTTCTGGCTCTGTCAAACTTCATATCCGCACCTCTCAGGATATATCCGCCATGTCAAGATACAGGTATCCGTTTTCGGCGATGTGATTTTTTCTGCCCGCAAGGTCGTCGCCAAGCAAAAGGTCAAACATCTGCGACATGTGCTCAGCATCCTCGGGCATGACTTTTATAAGCCTGCGTGTCTCGGGGTTCATGGTGGTCATCCACATCATGTCCGGATCGTTTTCACCGAGACCCTTGCTGCGGTTGATGCTCGCCTTAGCGCCGTTTAATGACGCAACGATATCCGCCTTTTCCTTGTCTGAGTAGGCAAAATATGTCTTGCCCTTGCTCTCTATCTCATAAAGGGGCGATTCTGCGATGTACACATATCCTTCACGGATAAGCGTAGGCACGAGACGGTATATCATCGTCAAAATGAGCGTTCTGATCTGGAAGCCGTCAACATCGGCGTCGGTGCAGATGATGACCTTGTTCCAGCGCAGGTTATTGATATCAAAGGAATTTAGATCCTTCTGACCCTTGACCTGAACCTCAACACCGCAGCCGAGCACTTTCAAAAGGTCGGTTATGATATCGCTTTTGAATATCCTTGCAAAATCGGCCTTAAGGCAGTTTAATATCTTGCCTCTGACAGGCATAATTCCCTGGAAATCAGCGTCACGGGAAAGCTTACATGCGCCCAGCGCCGAGTCGCCCTCGACGATGTATATCTCACGCTTTTCGGGATCTCTGCTGCGGCAGTCGACGAATTTCTGCACACGGTTTGCGATATCAATGCTGCCGGAGAGCTTCTTTTTCATGCCGAGCCTTGTCTTTTCCGCCGCCTCACGGCTGCGTTTGTTGACAAGCACCTGCTCGGCTATCTTGTCGGCCTCAGGCTTATTCTCAATGAAGTATATCTCCAGGCGCTCCTTGAAGAAATCGGTCATCGCCTCTTGAATGAAGCGGTTGGTTATCGCCTTTTTGGTCTGGTTTTCATACGAGGTCTGCGTGGAAAAGCAGTTTGTAACAAGCACCAGACAGTCGGCGACATCCTGATAGCTTATCTTACTTTCGTTCTTCTGATACTTGCCTATCTTCTTTATGTAGGCATCGATGGCGTAAACAAAGGCGTTTCTCGCCGCCTTTTCGGGCGCACCGCCGTATTCAAGCCACGATGAGTTGTGGTAATACTCCGTCAGGCTCACCTTATTTGAAAAGCAAAAGGCAGCCGAGAGCTTGACCTTATACTCGGGCTTATCCTCACGGTCACGGCCACGACGCTCTGCGCTTATAAAATACGGCGTTGTGAGCGGATTATCGGCCGCAATCTCATGGACATAGTCGAGAATGCCGTTTTCATACACATAATCCGTGACTTCGAACTTGTTCCCGTTCTGATTGCGGAAGCGGAATGTTATACCGGCATTGACGACCGCCTGACGGTGCAGGACATCCTTGAAAAATTTCTCGGGAATGTCTATATCCGTAAAGACCTCAAGGTCGGGTCTCCATTTGATCGTCGTGCCTGTCTTTTTACGGTCGGCAGGGCTTATGGTGAGTTCCTGACCTTTTTTGCCGACTACCTTGCCCTTCTTGAAGTGCAGCTCATATTTTTTACCGTCACGCCAGACGGTGACATCCATGTATTCCGAGGCGTACTGCGTTGCGCACGAGCCGAGGCCGTTAAGACCGAGAGAGTATTCGTAGTTCTCACCCTCGTTGTTAGAATACTTGCCGCCTGCGTACAGCTCGCAGAAAACGAGCTCCCAGTTAAAGCGCTTCTCATTTGCGTTCCAGTCGACAGGGCATCCTCGTCCGAAGTCCTCGACCTCTATCGATTTATCGGCATAGCGGGTCAGCGTTATGAGATTGCCGTGACCCTCACGAGCCTCGTCAATGGAGTTTGACAGTATCTCGAACACGGCGTGCTGGCAGCCGTCAAGTCCGTCCGAGCCGAAGATAACACCCGGGCGCTTTCTGACTCTGTCCGCTCCCTTGAGCTGAGAAATGCTTTCATTGCCGTATTGTGCGGTGGTTTTACTCATTTTCCGAAATTCCCCTTGAATACAACATCTTGTGTTTAGTGCCTTATAAATTCCTTGATAACTTAGATTATTTAGTATATTATAATTTTGCCAAAAAATCAAGTGCGGCAACAAAAGCGGGGACAGAGCGTACTCTGTCCCCCAAAGCCGACCCAAGATCGGCAGACGAAAAAGCTTGAATGTTCTAATTATCACGGTGATAATAGCTCTCATTCTGCCCGGTTCTTTCTATCTCACGGGCACTTTTGCCGTCTGATAATATTATTGCATGGATTTTTCATTATAACCGTGGTAATATATTGTCATGGCCGTTTAAATGACGGACAGGCTGAATATAATAATGAGAAAAGATAAGGAGTTCTTTTCTCATGACAAAGAAGGAAACAAAGGCACTAAAGGCAGAGTATAATAAGCGTGTTAAAGAAATGAAGGCCATTCGCTCGCAGCTGCACTGCGCATATGCGGCGTTTGATTCCGTCACCGATCCGGACATGATGGATGCCTGCATTTTCGAGATAAGCGCACTGAAATCACGGTATAACTATGCCGTTGCCAACATAAAAAATCTGAATCAATAGGAGAAACATATGGATTACTTAAATCTTGCGGTCTATGTCGTTATCGGAGGTCTGCTGCTGTGGCTTGTAATCAAGATCTTCGCAACGCCGATAAAATGGGCATTCAAGCTGCTGTTGAACGCCGCTTTGGGCTTTATCGTGCTGTTTGTGTTTAACTTTCTCGGCGGCTTTATCGGACTTAGCATAACCGTCGGCTGGGTCAGCGCAATAGTTGCCGGTGTCCTCGGCATCCCGGGGATCATCCTGCTGCTTTTAGTTGAAAACTTCTTTCTCTGAATTACATAGTAAAAAAGAGAGTGCCAAAAAAGAGAGTGCCAACGCACTCTCTTTTTTATTTAAGAAGCTTTAAAGCTTCCGATATCTCATCAAACTTCATGCTGTGCGAGGCTTTGACAAGCACCGTATCGCCTTTTTTTATAAGCTCCGGCAGCTTCGATATAAGTTCGGCATTCGTCTCAAAGTGCAGTGAGCTTATCTCCTCTGCCGCCGTGCAGGTATATCTTGAAAGCTCGCCGACTGTGAGCAGCAGGTCAACACCGTTATCGGAGGCGTACCTGCCGACTTGGGCATGAAGCTCTTCCTTGTTCTCCCCCATTTCGAGCATGTCGCCCAAAATACAGACCTTGCGGCCGTTTATGGTTTTAAGGGAATCGATCGCACACATGACTGAATCGGGGTTTGCGTTGTAGCAGTCGTCAACAAGCGTTATATAGCCCGTGTCAATGACATTCGCTCTGCGGCCGACGGTTTCATAGGCGGCGACACCGGCGGAGATCTCGTCATCGGTAAGCCCCATTTCAATGCCGACCGCCGCACCCTCAAGCGCAGCATAGACCATGTGGCTGCCGTAGGACGGCACGGTGACATGTATGCGTCTTTCGCCCGAGACAATGTCGCAGCTAAGCTCGTTAAGCCTGTCGCTGCAAATGTTCTCTGCCTTAACATCGGCGTTTGCGCACGTGCCGTACAAGACCTTGCGCTGACGGCAGTCAAGCGTCGAGAGAAGGTCATCATCGCCGTTTAGGAACAGCGTGCTGTCATCGGGCATATAGTCGAGCATCTCGGTCTTTGCCTTCAAAACGCCGTCCCTGTCATGCAGGCGCTCCAAATGCGCATGACCGATGAGCGTATACACCGCCATCGTGGGGCGCACCATCTTTGCCAGACGGCTCATCTCACCGAAATCGGATATGCCCATCTCGATGACCGCCACCTCGTGCTCCGGCTCAATCCTAAAAATAGTGAGCGGAACGCCGAGCTCGTTATTAAGGTTTTTCTCGGTCTTGAGCACATTGTACTTCCGTGAAAGCACTGATGCGACCATTTCCTTTGCCGTGGTCTTGCCTACGCTTCCGGCAATGCCGATGACGGGAATGTCAAAGCGCTTGCGGTAGTGCTCGGCAAGAGTCTTGAGTGCCGCCGCAACATCGGGTACAACGATGACCGTGCCGGCGACATTCTCGGGCACACGCTCTGCAATGCAGCAGGCAGCGCCAAGCTCAAAGGCTTTGTTCATGTAGTCATGCCCGTCGACACGCTCTCCTTTTAGTGCCGCAAACATGAAGCCCGCTTCGACCTTGCGGCTGTCTATTGCGACGCCGAGTATCTCGCTGTCTGAATTATCACTGCCGTGGAGCTCACCGCCGACTATGGCGGCGGCATCAGATACGCTCAAACCTCTCATTTATTATACTTCTCCATTGATACTTCAATGATCTTATCGCAAAGCTGCGGGAAGCTCATGCCCATTTCCCTCGCCATCTGCGGCACTAAGCTCGTCGGGGTCATGCCCGGCAGCGTGTTTGCCTCAAGGCAGTAGATTTCGCCGTCTGTCTCATCCATGAGGAAGTCTGCGCGGAAGTAAACATCTATCATGAGTGCCGTGGCGACACGCTCGGCAAGACGCTGAAGTCTGTTGGTATCCTCGGCGCTTATCTCGGCGGGGCAAATTTCCTCAGTCATGCCTGCCTGATACTTATTTTTATAATCATACCAGCCGTTTTTAGGGATTATCTCGATAACGGGCATTGCCTTGCCGTTTAGAACACCGACGGTAAACTCCCTGCCCTTTACATACTTTTCGACCAAGACATGTGATTCGTACTTGAACGCAAATTCAAGTGCGGCATCATACTCGTCACGGCTGCGTACAATGGATGTGCCGACGCTTGAGCCGCCCGAGCAGGGCTTCACTACGCAGGGGAAGCCGACATCGTCGTACTTATCCGCACCCTTTTCAAGAACTATCCCCGCCGGTGTGGGTATGCCGTTTGCACGGAACATTATCTTCGACAGCTCCTTGTTCATCGCAATTGCGCTGCCGAGGTAGCCGCTGCCGGTGTATTTGACGCCGTGCATATCGAGAGTCGCCTGTATCTTGCCGTCCTCCCCGTCTTGACCGTGCAGAGCGAGGAAGCATATATCCGCTGCACGGCATATCTCGATGACATTACCGCCTATCCTTGAGCCCTTGCCCTCGGCAAGAAGCTTATCAAAGTCCGGAGTTTCCTCCTTGACGGAATACTGAACATCCTGCTGCTCACGCTCGAACAGCTCCTTTGGGTCGTTATATTCGCCGTCGTAACCGTAAAACAGATCGACCAGCACGACCTTATGTCCCTGCTCACGCAGCGCCCTTGCCGCATTTGTTCCGCTTGTGATGGAAACATCTCTTTCGCTTGACAGTCCGCCGCATATTACCGCTATATTCATAACGACACCTCCTAACATATATGGCGAGTATACCACAGCGTGCCTCTGAGGGCAAATATATATTTTAAAAAAGTAGTGCATAAGGCAAAGTATTATGTTATAATGTCGTTTTGTAATATAAGACAAGGATGATCAATTATGAACTATATCGTGGTCGATTTGGAATGGAATCAGGCTATGAGCTCCAAATCCTCCGTTTTCAACAAGCTCCCTATTAAGCTCAGAGGCGAAATTATCGAGATAGGCGCAGTCAAGCTTGACGAGAATTTACAGCCTGCCGAGGAGTTTACCATCGATGTAAAGCCCGTGTACTTTAAGCGCATGCACTACAAGGTCAAGAAGCTCACCGGCTTTGATAAGGAGCGCCTTGCAAAGGGGTACAGCTTCCGTGACGCTTTTGAGCAGTTCCGTGAGTGGTGCGGCGACGGTGTGACTTTCCTCACCTGGGGCTGTGATGACCGTAGCATCATGGAGCAGAACATCATTATCCACGACCTTGACTGGGACTGGATAGCCGACTGGATCAATTTGCAGCTTATATATAATATGCAGACCGACGGCGACAAAAATCAGAAATCACTCGCAACGGCGATGGAGCATTTCGGCATAGAGCAGACAAGAGTTGCTCACGATGCTCTCGGCGATGCGTATAACACCGCCCTTGTCTGCACGAAGCTTGACATTGCAAAGGGTCTTGCAGATTATGAGGACGCATCGAGGATGCTCTCACTGCGAAGCCAAAAGCAGGTCTCTGGCGAGAGCAAGGGTCCCGAGCCTATCGAGCACCTTGTTTTCCCGGGATATATCAGCAAGTCCGAGGCTTTTGCCGATGAAAAGCTCGTGAAGCTTCCCTGCCCCGACTGCGGCAGTGAGCTTTCCTATCAGCGTTGGATAAACCAAGGCGACCAGCGCTATATGAATATCTACACCTGCCCCGACTGCGGAAGCTATCTATTGAGGCTCAAGTTCCGCAAGCAAGAGGACGATACATGGGCGGCAAACAGACTCGTTTACAAGGCCGACGACGACGCGCTCGACTTTTACCGCACCAAGGCTGCGCTTTCCCGCCGCCGTGGCCGTAGCGGGCGTTCACCGAAGAAGAACAGGCCAGCAACCAAGCAGTAAGAAATATGCAGCTAAAGAAGGCGCAGCCCCATGAAAAGTACAAAGCAAATGTCAGACTCCATCCGCCTCGGCGCAATACTTGCCGTTTCCGGCGGTTTTATGGATGCGTATTCATATATCCAGCGTGACGAAGTTTTTGCCAACGCACAGACGGGCAACATTTTACTGTTCGGAGTAAAGCTGTCCGAGGGCGATTTTGCCGGGGCGCTGCAATACTTTTTTCCCGTTCTCGCCTTTGTTCTCGGCATTTCTGCCGCAGAGCTTGTGCGCATGCGCGGACAGCGCATTCTGCACTGGCGGCAGATATCCGTAATAAACGAGGCCGTTATACTTGCGGCTGTTGCGTTTATCCCGCTGACGCAGAACATCCTCGCAAATTCGCTTATATCCTTCGCCTGCGGAATTCAGGTAGAAAGCTTCAGGAAAATCCGAGGCAACGGCATTGCAACAACGATGTGTATCGGTAATATCCGAAGCGGAACGCAGCACCTTTGCCAGTTCATTCACAGCAAGGATCGAGAGAATCTTGTCAGTGCTGCGCTGTACTACGGTATAATCGGCTGTTTTATCATGGGTGCTATTATCGGCAACTTTTTCATCGACATCTGGCACGAAAAGGCCATCCTTTGCAGTTCCGTACTGCTCATTATTTCGTTTGTTTTCATGTTCATAGACGGAGAAAAAGAGAAAATTTAAGCTAAAAAAGCTCCGGCGGATGATTGAACAGCACCCCATTTGTTAGACAGTATGGTATACTACTAACGAATGGGGTGT
>OJPD01000166.1_pt1 | contig 54620 bp, 49 predicted proteins | sample 1598371 | NCBI WGS metagenome assembly OJPD01 (sample SAMN03922478, study PRJEB24848) | human gut metagenome | isolation source: stool sample | host: Homo sapiens | place: Germany | collected 2010-11
ACAGACAGACAGACAGACAGACAGACAGACAGACAGACAGACAGACAGACAGACAGACAAGCCTAACGCCCTAAATCGTCTGTGTCAATATGTTTCTGAATTTATTTTCGTTAAATTAAGCGATATTTCCGTGAACTGCGATAGCCTGAGGAAACCCGTTACCAGCGGAAATCGTGAAGCTGGTAATATTCCGTACTATGGTGCATCTGGCATTGTTGACTATGTAAAGGACTATATTTTTGATGGTGATTATCTGCTGATTTCCGAGGATGGTGCAAATCTATTGGCACGGAACACACCGATTGCATTTTCTATCAGCGGGAAGAACTGGGTTAATAACCACGCTCATATTCTCCGATTCAACAATCGCATAACACAGAGATATGTAGAAATTTATTTGAACTCTATTGATCTATCGCCGTATATTTCAGGTGGCGCACAACCAAAGTTAAATCAGCAAAACCTTTACAAGATCCCTATTCCATTACCGTCGTATCAAAAGCAGAAAGAAATTGTTACCATTCTCGACCGCTTCGACACCCTCTGCACCGACCTTTCCTCCGGCCTTCCCGCCGAAATCGAAGCCCGTCAAAAGCAATATGAATATTACAGGGACAAGCTGTTGACATTTGGAGAGAGATTCAATTAGGAAGGGAGCGCTATTGATGCCAAGCGAAGAGAATAATGGATATGTTTTTCCCATATTGAATGGCATTTCCACCTTCATGCAAGGCGCAGTAGCTGTTTTCAAAAAAGCTGGTGAATGGTATCGTGACAACGAAGAAACCATCAGAAACTTTATAATCAGTTTTTCGAATTTTAGCACTTGTTGTTCTGCAATAGAAAAGATGGCTCAGCGCCAAATTATGTTTTCTGATGATATTTCCATCGATTTTGCAGAAGCAATTTGCAATTCTGATAATATTGATACGCTGGTAGAGGATTATTACTTTGGCACAGATACTCATTATATTGATATTGTGATGAATCGGTGCGACAAGGCTAAATGTTTACGAGACTATCAGAATTTGTTTTTACAAATCACCGATACATACAGCCGGCAACAGTATCATCTTGCTTGTATCGGACTGTTTGCGATTGCAGACGGACTAATGGCAGATATTTCGACTATGAAGAAGTCCACCAGTTTTGAGAAACGGATAAAATCCATTGAACAAAAAATGGCGGATAAAATTGAACTGGACACCATCGATCGTCGGACATTTTTCATACACTTGCAGTTTGACTCTTTGGGTGACAACCTCTCGAATTCTGTATTCGGCTTTTCTGATTTTACCAGGGACGAACCCAACGAACTGAACAGGCATTGGCTTCTCCACGGAAGAACACATAAAACATATAGTCGATATGATTTTTTGAAAATATTGCTTTGGATTGATCAATTGGTATTCTTGGATAGTATAATCAACATTACAAGCGGAGGTGACGATAAGTGAGCTATTTCAATATAGTTGCTCAAAGCAGCGAAAGCACGGTTGTCACCGAATACAAGCCGCAGTCGAAGCGCTCGGAGGCGTACCAGAGCGAAGCGGACTTGGAAAAGGAGTTTATCCGCCTGCTCTGCGAACTGGGTTATGAGCACCTGACCATCCATAAAGAGGCTGACCTGATTGCCAATCTGCGGACGCAGCTGGAAAAGCTGAATAGCTATCGCTTTACGGACGGCGAATGGAAGCGTTTCTGGGACGAGGTGCTGGCAAACACCAACTCCGGCATTCTCGAAAAGACCCGCCTGATTCAGGAGGACTGTGTGCAGGTGCTCCGCCGGGATAACGGGGAAAGCAAAAATATTCAGCTTATTGACAAGAAGTGCATCCATAATAACAGTTTGCAGGTCATCAACCAGTATGCCATCTCCACAGAGGAGGGGGCAGCTCATGACAATCGCTATGATGTGACGGTATTGGTCAACGGCTTGCCACTCATCCATATCGAGCTGAAGCGCCGGGGCGTTCCCATTCGGGAAGCGTTTAACCAAATCGATCGCTATCAACGAGACAGCTTCTGGGCATCCAGCGGACTGTATGAATTCGTGCAGATCTTCGTGATCTCCAACGGCACGAATACGAAATACTATTCCAATACCACCCGTTTCAATCACATCAAGGACGCCAAAGCGCAGAAAGCCAAGAAGTCCAAAACCAGCAACAGCTTTGAGTTCACCTCGTTCTGGGCGGATGCGAACAACCGCATTATCCCCGATCTTGTAGACTTTACCAAGACCTTTTTCTGCAAGCACACCATTCTGAATATCCTTACCCGCTACTGCGTGTTCACGGCGGAAAATATGCTGCTGGTGATGCGGCCATATCAAATCGTCGCCACCGAGCGCATTCTGAACCGGATTGAAATCGCCAACAACTATAAAAAGTACGGCTCTGTGGCAGGCGGCGGGTACATCTGGCACACCACCGGCAGCGGCAAAACACTGACCTCTTTCAAGACGGCGCAGCTTGCCACGAAACTGGATTACATCGACAAGGTGCTTTTTGTCGTGGACCGCAAGGATCTGGACTATCAAACGATGAAGGAATATGACCGCTTTGAAAAGGGCGCTGCCAACAGCAACACCTCTACAGCGGTGCTGAAGCGTCAGTTGGAAGATGACAACGCCAAGATCATCATTACCACCATCCAGAAGCTGGCAACTTTCATCAAAAAGAACGCCGGACACAGCGTTTTTGATAAGCGAGTTGTTATCATTTTTGATGAGTGCCACCGGAGTCAGTTCGGGGATATGCATCAAGCCATTACGAAGTATTTCAAGAAGTACAACCTCTTTGGCTTTACCGGAACGCCGATCTTTGCGGTCAATGCAGGCGTGAGCAAGAATCCCACACTCCGCACGACAGAGCAGGCTTTTGGCGATCAGCTCCACACCTATACCATTGTGGACGCCATTAACGACAAAAATGTACTGCCCTTCCGGGTGGACTACATCAAAACGATGGATGCCGAGCCGGATATTGACGACAAGGAAGTTTGGGACATCAACCGGGAAAAGGCGTTTCTTGCCCCGGAACGCATCCGACTGGTCACGGATTACATTCTGACGCATTTTGACCAGAAGACCTACCGGGGTGATAAAACCTATACATACAGCGTATTGCAGAATATCGCCGAGGTTGCCTCTGCCGGCAGCAAGCAGCAGATCGAGGAAATCAAGCAGAAGCAGCGGGTCAGCGGGTTCAACTCCATCTTTGCCGTGTCCAGCGTGGATGCTGCAAAGCTCTACTACGCCGAGTTTCAGAGGCAAATGGCGGAAAATCCGCAGAAGCGGCTGAAAGTTGCCGTCATTTACAGCTATGGCGCAAACGAAGAAGAACCGGACGGTATCCTCGACGAGGAAAATCCGGAGGACACCTCTGCACTGGATCAGAACTCCCGTGATTATCTGGATGCTGCCATCTGTGACTATAACCAGATGTTCCACACCAACTATTCCACAGACGGGGACAAATTCCAGAATTACTATAAGGATGTTTCCCTGCGGATGAAGAACAAGGAACTTGACCTGCTGATTGTGGTCAATATGTTCCTGACCGGCTTCGACGCCACGACGCTGAATACGCTGTGGGTGGATAAAAACCTGAAAATGCACGGGCTGATTCAAGCATATTCCCGCACCAACCGGATTCTCAATTCCATCAAGGTGTTCGGCAACATCGTTTGCTTCCGCAATCTGCAAAAGCGTACCGACGATGCAATTTCTCTGTTTGGCGATAAGGAAGCGGGCGGTATCGTCCTGATGCGTGGCTATAAGGATTACTACTTTGGCTACGAGGATGCCGACGGAAAATATCACCCAGGCTACCAAGATATGATTGAGGAATTGACAACGAAGTTCCCACTGACAGAGGAACGCATTACCGGCGAACAGCGGCAGAAGGAGTTTATCGTTTTGTTCGGTGCGATTCTGCGTATGCGCAACCTGCTGACTTCGTTCGACGAGTTTGCCGGAAGCGAAATTTTGAGCGAGCGGGATTTTCAGGATTATCTTGGCCGCTATCAGGACTTACGGGATGAGTGGAAAAACCGCAAGCCCAGTGGCGAAAAAGAGGACATCACCGATGACATCGTTTTTGAAATCGAGCTAATCAAGCAGATCGAGATCAATATTGACTACATCCTGCTTCTGGTACAGAAATACCACGATTCACACTGCGATGACAAGGAAGTGCTTATCACGATCCGCAAAGCAGTGGACGCCAGTCCTGAACTGCGCAGCAAGAAGGCACTGATCGAAACCTTTATTGCAGGTATCAACGATGTATCAGATGTGATGCTGGAATGGCGCACCTTTGTCGCCGAAGAAAAAGAACGGCAGCTTGTTGCAATCATTCAGGAGGAAAACCTGAAAGACGATGAGACTCGCCGCTTTATGGAGAGCTCTTTCCGTGACGGCTCTGTCAAAACGACAGGCACGGATATTGACCGGCTGATGCCGCCGATCTCCCGCTTCGGCGGTGGAAACCGTGCAGAGAAGAAGCAGACCATCATTGAAAAGTTGAAGGGTTTCTTCGACCGATTCTTCGGCATCGGGTAAGCAGGTCTTAGGGTGTCCCTAACGAGGCCTTTTGCGCAGTTCGGCAGAACGGAGTAAAAAGGCACTGCTCGCTCAGATGGCGCAGGCATCGGGGCGACGCACTGTTTTGCTCCGGAGGAGTACAAACAGTCTGCTCGCTAAGATAATGCAGACCTATTTCAGAGCAACGAAAAAGGGGCGCAGCCGGTGCTTACCTGCATCTGACTGCGCCTCTGATTTCTATCAAATTTTGTTGCTGCTCACACGAAAATGACCTCTGCATTTACGATTTCTGTGGCTCGATTGCGGATGTTATTGCTCCGCCTGACCCATTCCAGCGGGTCACTTGCCTTGAGTTTTTCGTTCAAGTTTTCTTTTTCGGACAGTTCCTTCACAAGCGTATCAAACATCGCCTGTGCCAGGGATTCCACCTCAGCAAGATAATCGTTCAGCGTCCCGGTGGTCAACAGATTGTAGTATCTCACCCGGTGGTTCTCCTTCAAAAATCGCCGGTGTCGCTGTCCCCAAACACCAATTTGCACCTCAATTTGATTATCAATCTCGAGATTCGGCAGATAATAATCACCCGCCTGTCGGTATGTGCCACCCAGCTTTTCAAACTCCGTCATTACGCTTTCCTCCATTCACCCCGTGTAGACGACCTTGAACTTCTTGCGCTTTGCACCGATAATTTTCAGCAGCACTTCGTCAACAGCGTCGGTATATCTGCCCTCTGTGAAGAGCCTGCTGCGCAGATCATTCAGACTTCCAATGAGAAGCCGCCGCTCTGCATCATCCATTGCAAGATGATATTTCTGTTTCATATTCTGCCCTCCTTGTGTTATCATTGTATCGGATAGGTCAGTAAAAATCGAATGTGCGAATAAAATTCTAAAGAAACTGTTCGTGTGCGAGATGAAATATATGTGTTTCTGCCGGTTAATTCATTGTTTTATGAAATCCGTTATCAGCACTCGTACCAGAAAAAAGAAGCGGTACGCATTGCGTACCGCTTCTTCTTTTGATTCGACGGTTTTGCCGCAGCGCTTGTATGCGCCGCAGCCGCGTGGTATACTTTTCAAAACGATTCAGAAAGGGATGAGCGTATGGACACCGCCGCCGGCCTGCGGGCTTTGGTCCGTGACCTGAAAAATGCCGCTTACGATGAGCAGGTACACATTCTGCAAACGCTGGGCGGCAAGCTCATCAACAACTATCGTCTGGAGACCCTGGGCGTGACCATCGAGCCGCTGTGGGTGGAGGCGTACTACTATGACGAAGCGCGTTTTCCCGACTGCAATACGCACCGGAGCAGCAAGCAGAAAAACCGGTTCGGACAACTGTATTTCCACGAACGCGGCTACGGCGGCGTGGACATCTGCCTGTCGGATTCGGAGGACTTCTGCCTATCCTTCCTGCTGAAGGCCACCCTGGCCAACGGGCATTTTCTGACGCAGACGCAGCTGCCCCGCGTCCTGCTGGGCACAGGCAGAACGAAAGCCGACTTTGAGCGTCTGGACGGCATACTTCTCCCCGCGGACGCCCGCCACACCATCTGCTGCACGACCCGCGTGAATCTGACCAGGCCCTGCTACGGCAGCGCCCCGCTGACCACGTTTGCGCTGGATGCGCTCCCCAGGTATGACTTCCGGTTCGCCCGGAAGAACCTCCGGGAAAATGTGCAGGAGTACCTGTCAGCTTACATGGCCGCGCATCCAGGCTGCACCCGGCAGGAATGCCGGGCGGCGTGCCGCCGGGTGTTCGGATGGGTGCCCGACCTCGTGCAGGAGCTGGTGCATACCTGAGATGCACCACACACTCTCTCCATCTGCCCGGAAAAAACATATCGCGCCCCGGTATGCGGATTGTGCCGCATACCGGGGCGCTGCTTTTCCGAACCGGGCGGTGCCGTTTTCCCGCGCGGCCCGGAGCCGCCCTTTACAGCTTCCAGCCCTCGGCCTGCTGCCGGATCTCGGTGAAGCGCCTGTACAGGCCGTCCTGCCGGATAAGCTCATCGTGGGTGCCCTGCTGGGCGATGCGCCCGTCCTCCACCACCAGGATCTGGTCGGCATTCTGCACAGTGGCCAGACGGTGCGCGATGGTGATGATGGTCTTGCCGCGGGTCAGCTCGGAGAGCGCCTGCTGGATGAGGTGCTCGTTCTCCGGGTCGATGCTGGCAGTGGCCTCGTCCAGAATGATGATGGGCGCGTCCTTCAGGATAGCCCGTGCAATGGAGATGCGCTGCTTCTCGCCGCCGGACAGGGTGCCGCCGCCCTCGCCCACCACGGTGTCGTAGCCGTCCGGCAGCTTCATGATGAAGTCGTGGCAGCGGGCTTTCTTTGCCGCCGCGATCATCTCGTCCTCCGTGGCGTCCGGTCTGCCGAACAGGATGTTGGCGCGGATGGTGTCATGGAACAGATACACGATCTGGAACACCATGGAGATGTTGGTGAGCAGGCTGTCGCAGGTGAACTCCCTGAGGTCGTGGCCGCCCACGGTGATGCTGCCGGCCTGGGGGTCGTAAAACCGCGCCAGCAGGCCGCATATGGTGGTCTTGCCGCTGCCGGAGGGGCCGACGATGGCGGTGGAGGTCTGCTCCGGGATGGTGAAGGTGACGTTCTTCAGCACCTGCCGGGAATCGTAGCCGAAGTCCACGTTTCTGAACCGGATGTCATAGTGCTCCAGTGCGATGTCCCGGCCGCCCGCGTCGATGAAGTGCTCACTGCGCAGGGCGTCCAGCTGGTCCATGGCATCGTCGATGACGCCCAGCGTGTGGGCGCTGTCGCTGATAGGCTCAAGACTTGCAAAAATGCTGAAGGAGAAGAACACAAACAGCAGCATCAGGGAGAGATCCATTTCCCCGCGCAGGCACTGCAGCGCCGCCGCCAGTGCCAGTCCCACGCTGCCGCATTTCAGCGCCAGCAGGTGCAGTGCGTTGCCGGGCACATAGCCCCATTCGATCTTCAGGTGGATGTTCCTGCTGTCCCGGACGGCGCGGGTCACGGCGTCCATGGCCGCGCCGCTTTTGCCGAAGGACTTGACCACCGCCAGACCGCGGGCGTATTCCAGAACGGCGCCGGTCATGTCACGGTTGGCCTGCGCCTCCACCGGAGCGTTGACGCGGCTGTAATGGGAGATGACCAGCATGAAGCACAGCGACAGCGCCGCCGCCAGCAGCGCGATGAGCGCCGTCACCGGGCTGCACACCGCAAGCCCTATGAAGATCACGGCAAAGTTCAGATAGCCGCCTACGAAATTGTCGATCATGCGGATACCCATGGTCTCCAGCGTGGAAAGCCCCGTGGTAATGGAGTTGAGGATATTGCCGGTGCTCACCTGCTGGAAATATCCCAGCGACACCCGTTTCAGGGCGTCGCCGATGGCGAGACGGTCCCGGGCGGTGAGCTGATAGCCGATAGGCTCCTGCAGCCGCGCCCGGAGGTAGTCAAACAGGAACCGCAGCAGCACCAGCACCACCTGTATGACGATGACACGCCAGATCCATGCGGTATCGAAGGCCGCGCCGCCCTGCTGTGACTCGATCAGGAGCCCCACGGTGTAAGCGGCCAGCGCCAGCGGCAGCGCCGCGAAAATGTGGGAGAAGAAGGTCATGACGAAGCCGAGGTACAGCTTGCCCTTGAACTCTCCGCACCAGTCGATGATGCGTTTGACAGACTTGAACATTTCTCACGCCTCCTTTGCCGCGGACGATACCGCCCAGTCTCTGGCGCCGATGTGGGCGCGCCACATGTCCTGATACAGCGGGCAGGACGCCAGCAGCTCCTCCTGCCGCCCCTGGGCGATGACCGCACCGTTCTGCAGCACCACGATGTTGTCCGCGTTTCTGATGGTGGACAGGCGGTGGGCGATGACCAGCAGTGTCTTGCCCTTTGTCAGCGCGGCGATGCTGCGCTGGAGCTTGTCCTCGTTTTCCGGGTCTGTGAAGGCCGTGGCCTCGTCCAGAATGACGATGGGCGCGTTTTTCAGCATCATGCGGGCGATGGCGATGCGCTGCTTCTCGCCGCCGGACAGGCGCCTGCCCGCCTCGCCGGCCGGGGTGTCGTAGCCCAGCGGCAGCTTGGCGATAAACTCCTCACACTGGGCGGCGCGGGCCGCGGCCCTTACCTCCTCGTCCGTGGCATTGGGATCGCCCAGCCGGATGTTCTCCAGCAGGGAGCAGCGGAACAGGAAGTTGTCCTGCGTCACAAAGCTGACATACTCCGACAGCTGGGAAAGCGGCATATCCTTCACGTTCACGCCGCCGATGGTGATGGCGCCGTCGGTCACGTCCCAGAACCGGGCGATGAGCTTGGCCACGGTGGATTTGCCTCCGCCGGAGGGGCCGACCAACGCGGTATAGCTGCCCTCCGGCAGCGTCAGGTCGATGCCGTGGAGCACCTCGTCCTTTTTGTCGCCGGTGTAGGAAAAGCGGACGCCCTTCAGCGCCACATCGGTGTGCTTCATGTCCGCACGGCCGTCCGGCTCCGGCAGCGCGGGCATCTCCAGAAATTCCTCCAGCTCCTCCACGGTGAATTTCACCTGCCGCATATTCTCGGAAAAAACCTCCAGCCTGGCAAGGGAGCCTACCATGGAGATGGACAGCATCACCGCCAGTGCCGCCTGGGGCGCGGTGATGACGCCGCCGTTGGCCAGCGCCAGCGCCACCGGCAGCGTGCCGATAAGCGTGGAGGGGAACAGGGCGAAGCTCAGCTTCATGGTCACGAAGGTGGAGGTGAGCCACTTCACCACAAAGGTGCAGAAATCGGTGATGCTGCCGGCGTACTTTTCGTAGCTGACGCCGGCGCGGCCAAAGGCCTTGATGACCTCGATGCCCTCGATGTACTCCACGATGGCGCTGTTCATGGCGCTGTTGGCGCGGTCATACTGCTTGAAGCTGTCGCCGCTGATCTTGAAGGTAAGCCCCATGCAGAGGAAGGAGACAGGAAAGGTCACCAGCGATGCCAGCGCCAGCCGCCAGTCCAGCACGGCAAGGGCGATGATGCTGACAATGGGCAGCACCACATGCCCGGTGCCCTCCGGGATCATGTGAGCCAGCGGCGGCTCGATGCCCTCGATCTTGTCCACCATCGTGCTCTTGATCTCGCCGATGGAATGGGCCTCCACATCGCCCAGCGGCGCGTGGAGAAAGCGGTCTGCCAGCCGCAGGCGCAGGCTCTCCAGAATGGTGTATGCCATGGTATGGGAAACGCCGGTGGACAGGCTGAACAGCAGGATCTTCCCGGCATAGCACAGCAGCGCCAGCAGGCACCAGCGGACGACCTCGCCGGCGGCCGCCCCGCCGGCGGCAAACAGGCAGATCATCCGATACATGCAGTAAAACGGCAGCAGCCCCGTCATAACGCTGAGGACGGACAGGACAATGGACAGGAGCATCCGTTTCCTCTCCCCCTCCGCATAGGCGAACAGCGCCTGCAGCCAGCTTTTCTTTTCAGTTTTCACCTTGAATCCCCTCTTTCTCTCCGATATTCCGACGGCGTCAGCTTCATGGTCTTTTTGAAGGCCGCGGCAAATTTGCTGGCGCTGTCATAGCCCACCCGGCCGCCGATTTCGGCGATGCCCGCCCCGGCATCACCCAGCAGAAGCTCCGCGGCGCGGTTCATCCGGCAGTCTGTGAGCCACGCGCCCATGGAGGCACCGTAAGCGGAGCGAAAGCAGGTCTTCATGGCCGTCAGCGGCAGGTCGAAGCGCCGGGCAAGCTCCTCCTGGGTAAAGTTCTCCGAGAGATTTTCCAGCAGAAAATCGTGGACGGCTGTTACCTTCTCCACCTGTGAGCGGTAGAAGTAGGGACGCTCGCCGTCCTCGCCCGGGATACTGATGGTGTCCAGATACAGCAGCATTTCCAGAATTTTTACCTTGAAATACGGAATGCGTATTTTCTCCGGCACCCGGTACATCTCGCCGAACACATGCTCCATGGCGTCCACACCGTGGACGACCCGCGGATAGCCGCCCAGCTGCCAGCGCCAGATGATGTGCTCCAGCGTCACCGGAAAGTCCCGCATCTCGCCGGGCAGGGCGGTGCGGGCCGTGTCCAGATCGAACGCCACGGTCAGGCCGTGATAATGACTGGACGGGAACCGAAAGACGCCGACGTGCTGTTTCCGCAGGTCCAGCTTCATGTCCCCGGCGCCCGTATAGGCCACGGCGTTGGCGCCGGCGGCGTATTCCATGCGCCCCTCCCGGCAGTGGTCGATGGCAAGAAGCGGCCGCCCGGCCACATAGGCGCTCTCATAGCGCGCCATGTGGAAGTCGTTGAAGCTGAGCATGACGCCGGGAAACACGTCGTAAACGGTCATAGTCCCGTCGCCGCTTTCATTCCGGAACTGCCACACGGCACAGCCGTCATTCCGGGCCAGGAGCCGCGCGCCCTGCTGGGAAAGCTCGCTGCCGGGAAAAAGCAGATCCTCCTGTTTCATAGACCTTACCCCCTTTCGCAGACCGCCGCGTGCAGCCTCCGGTGCGCCCCGGCTGCCGCCGCGCAAAGCGGTTAGATGAGACTAACTGCAAGGAGTATAGCATATCTTTTGCGGTATGTCTGCACCATTTGGGCAAAAATGCTCCGGTTGGACAAAAATAACGGCTGCGCGGCGGCATACAGCATATCAGGGGACCGGGAAAACGGCTTGACAACGGCGCGTTGGACAGCTACAATGTGCGTTACCGAGTGGTCACTTCTATAAGGAGGATGCGTATGGCCGGAGCAACGAAAGAGCGGATCCTGGAGACGGCGCTGGAGCTGTTTGCACAGCGCGGGTATCTGGGAACATCCATGAGTGATATCGCCCAGCGGCTGGGGATCACAAAAGCGGCCCTGTATAAGCACTATGCCAGCAAGCAGGATATCCTGGACCGGATCGTGGAGCAGATGGCCCGGATGGACTATGCGCGTGCCGAGGCATACGGCATGCCGGAGACGGACGACTTTGCGGAGGCCTATATGCACACGCCGATGGAAAAGATCCGCGCGTACAGCGCGGCGCAGTTTGACCATTGGACAAAGGAGCCGTTCTCCGCAAATTTCCGCAGGATGCTGACGCTGGAGCAATACCGCGACCCAAAGCTGGCGCAGCTCCACCACGACTGTCTGGCAGACGGCCCCCTGAAGTACATGGCCGCGATCTTCCGCAGGCTGACGGATTCCGACGGGGCCGCCATGCAGCTGGCGCTGTCATTCTACGGGCCGATCTACCTGCTTTACAGCGTCTATGACGGCGCGGAAAACAAGGAGGCCGTCTCCTCCCTGCTGAACGGTCACATCGACCAGTTCATCGCCGGGATGACGTCCGGCGGCGGAATGAACGGGAGGCAGGCATGACGGCGGAAAGGCGGTACGGTATGCAGACGATCCTCATCATTGACGATGACGCCGCCATCGGCGATCTGGAGCAGGAGGTGCTGGCGCGGGCGGGCTACGCGGTGCTGCGGGCCTATTCCGGTACGGAGGCGCTGCTGCTCCTGCGGTCGAGCCGCCCTGACCTTATCCTTCTGGATCTGATGCTGCCGGGGCTCAGCGGCGAGGAGGTCCTGCCGCAGATCCGGGGCATCCCTGTCATTGTGGTCAGCGCCAGAGCATCGGTGCAGGACAAGGTGGCGCTGCTGCTCGGCGGCGCGGCGGATTACCTCACCAAGCCGTTCGACACAAAGGAGCTGCTGGCCCGCGTGGCCGTGCGGCTGCGGGAGGCATCCCGTTCCCCGCTGGCGGCGGTCTGCACCTGCGGCGACCTGACGCTGGACATGGCCTCCCACGCGGTCCGTGTGGGCGGTGTCCCGGTGCAGCTGACCCGGACGGAGTACGCCATTCTGAAGCTGCTGATGCAGAATCCCGGGCAGGTGCTGGCGAAATCCGTGCTGCTGGACCGCATCAGCGAGGATACGCCGGACTGCACGGAAAACTCGCTGAAAACCCACATCAGCAACCTGCGCGGCAAACTGCGGGGAGTCTCCGGTCGGGACTACATCGAAGCGGTCTGGGGCATCGGTTTCCGTCTGGCAGCGGGATCTTGACGATTTCTGGAAGATCCTCTTGACCGTTTTCTTGACCTTTGCCTGATAGCATACGGTCGATCAAGCAAAGGAGGTACATCAAATGGAATATGTGCTTGAAGCAAGCGGACTGTGCAAGCGCTACCGCGATTTCACGGCACTGCACGGGCTGGACATGCACATCCCGAAGGGTTCGATCTACGGCTTTGTGGGCAGGAACGGCGCGGGCAAGACCACGCTCATCCGTCTCATCTGCGGCCTGCAGGATCCCACGGGCGGCAGCTTCACGCTGTACGGTGTGCGGAACACGGACGCGAAGCTCCCGCGCTGCCGCCGCAGGATGGGCGCGGTGGTGGAAACACCGTCCATCTATCTGGACATGACGGCGGAGGAGAACATCCGCCAGCAGTATCTGGTGCTGGGACTGCCCTCGGCGGACGGCATCCCGGAGCTGCTGCATCTGGTGGGGCTGGACGGTACAGGGAGGAAGAAAGCGAAAAACTTCTCCCTGGGCATGCGGCAGCGTCTGGGCATCGCCGTGGCACTGGCGGGAAATCCGGACTTTCTGGTGCTGGATGAGCCGGTCAACGGCCTTGATCCCCAGGGCATCATCGAGATGCGGGAGCTGATCCTGAAGCTCAACCGGGAGCACGGCATCACGGTGCTGATCTCCAGCCATATTCTCGATGAGCTTGCAAGACTGGCCACCCATTACGGCTTCATCGACGGCGGGCACATGATCAAGGAGATGAGCGCGGCGGAGCTGGAGACCCACTGCCGCAAATGCGTCCGCGTGGAGGTGTCTGACAGCCGGGTGCTGGCGCGGGTATTGGACCGTCTCGGCGCGGAGTACCGCATCGTGGACGATACCCGGGCGGATGTCTTTGCCGATGTGCAGACCACCCAGCTGGTGACGGAGGCCGCCAGGGAAAACTGCGTGATCCGCAGCATGAAGGAGCGGGACGAGAGCCTGGAGAGCTTCTATATGAACCTGATCGGAGGTGGGCGCCATGCTTAAGCTGCTGCGGGCCGACTTCTTCTGTCTGCGCCGGAACCGCGCGTTCTGGCTGTGCACGGCGGCGGCGTTCGTCCTGTCCTCCGCCTATATGCTGCTGGCCGATGGGGACAGCGCGCAGACCCTGGAGCAGCATCTGCTGCAGGTGTTTCCGTTCCTGCCCATTCTGCACGCCGCGTTCGTCAGCCTTTTCCTGGGGCTGGAATATCAGGACGGCACACTGCGCAACAAGCTGATTGTGGGCCACTCCCGGGAGCATGTATACCTGTCCCGGCTGCTGGTGAGCATCACCGGCTGCTTCGGCATTCTGCTGGCATGGGCACTCAGCGCCTTCACCGGCATCTCCAAGTTCGGCCGGTTCACCGCGCCCGCCGGCACGCTGCTGCTGGCCGCCGCTGTGATCCTGCTGCTGACGGCGGCACTGGCCGCCATCCTGACCATGCTGTGCATGCTGCTGACGAACCGCGCCGTCTCGGCCGTGACCTCGATACTGCTGATGTTCGGCCTGCTGGCGCTGGCCAGCGTCTTTTACAACGCGCTGTGCGAGCCGGAGATGGCCTCCGCCGCCATCGTGACGGTAAACGGCTTTGAGGTGGGCGAACCGCTGCCCAATCCCAACTATATCTCCGGAACGCTGCGCACGGTATACCAGTTCGCCGTGGACGCGCTGCCCACCGGGCAGGCGATCCTGCTGGCCAATCAGGAGCTGGCGCGGCCTGTTCTCTCCCTCGCCGCCTCTGCCGGTCTGGTGCTGCTTTGCAGCGCGGCAGGCATGCTGGCATTCCGCCGCAAGGACCTGAAATAAAGAAGCAAGGAGTTTTTTATGGAGCTTCCGTGGATCATTCTGACCGGCGCGCTGGCGCTCTGCGTCCTCTGTCTGCTGTTCCGCCTGCTGGTGCTGCGCCGCTCCATCCGCGAGGTGGCGGAGGAGCTGGAGGAAAAGCTGCAGACGGATACCAATACGCTGATCTCTATTTCCGCCGGCGACAGGACGATCCGGATGCTCGCTTCACAGATCAACCGTCAGCTTCAGGCGCTCCGCCGGGAGCGCCTGCGGCTGCAGACGGGCAATGACGAGCTGACGACCGCCGTCACCAACATCTCCCACGACCTGCGCACGCCGCTGACAGCCGTCTGCGGGTATCTGGATCTTCTGGAGCAGGAGCCGCAGTCCGAAAACTCCAACCGCTATCTCGCCGTGATCCGGGAGCGGACAGACGCCATGCGCAGCCTGACGGAGGAGCTGTTCCGCTACTCCGTCATCACCGCCACGGCGGATGCGCTGGACACGGAGCCGGTCTGTCTGAACGATGTTCTGGAACAGAGTCTTGCCGGGTTTTACGGCGCGCTGTCCGCCCGCGGCATTACGCCGGATATCCGTATACCGGCGGAAAAGGTCGTCCGGCAGCTGGACGCCGCCGCGCTGCGGCGCATCTTCGACAACATTCTGAGCAACGCCGTGAAATACGCGGACGGCGATCTGGCGGTCGCCCTGCTGCCGGATGGCGCGGTCACGTTTTCCAACAGCGCGGCGGCCCTCAGCCGTGTGCAGGCGGAGCGCCTGTTCGACCGCTTTTACACCGTGGAGGCTGCCCGGGATTCCACCGGTCTGGGTCTGTCCATTGCAAAGCTGCTGACGGAAAAAATGGGCGGCACCATCGCGGCGGAATACAGGGACGGAGGACTGTGCATCCGCGTTGCCTTCCCCTGTCCGTTATCCGTGTGCCCCGCCCGCGGCGCGTGAGCGCCTCCGCCGCATCGTGCCGGAAATGCCGCTGCCCTGCATCCGGCAGCCGGGCAAAAAATGCAGAGCGGAGGAATGCCCCGGCTGATAAAACAGCCGGGGCATTCCTCCGCTCTTTGCTCGTCTTTGATACAGGGGCTGCACCGCGCAGATCATGCGCGGCAACAACGCTTACGGGATCGTGATCGTTTGCAGCCAATCATCCAGGATATGCATACAGCTGCAGTTCAACCGCGCCGCGCCGGACACAGCGGCAGCGCGGAAATGCTCCGTGTCGTCCTCCGCAAAGGGGAGGTGGCAGACGATGATATGATCGGCGGATATGTGCTGCTCTATAAAGTCGCGGCCCTTCCGGAGCGTGACCCACGGAAAGTTCAGCAGTGCAAGACGAAAGTGCCGCTGCGCCGTCAGCGGCAGCAGCGCTGGCGACGCCACGGCACAGTCCCCCGGCAGCAGGATCATCTCCGCACCGTGGGTAATGGTCAGTCCGTAGTGGGGCACATCATCGGTATAGCTCTGGCTCTCATGAGGCAGCCGGTAAAAGTGCAGAGCAGCGCCGCCCACTGCCGCCGTGTATGCACTGCCGGACACCAGCTCCTGCTCCGCGAACTCTCTTTGCGGCAGGAACAGCCGGGCCTTCGGCCAGCGGCGGCATGCTTCCTCCGTGAGCTGCGGTGCGTAGTGGTCAGGATGGCAGTGCGTGCATACGATGGCGTCCGGCGACTGAAATGCCTCCGCCGTCCACAGCTGCCGGAGCTGGCAGTCATGCAGGGTCGAAAATCCCGGCACTTGTGTGTCATGCAGGGCATCCACCCAAATGCGGACACCGCCTGCCTCAATGGCCACGCCGGCATTTGCACTGAGCGTTACCCGAATGCTCATTCCGCATCGCCTTTGTTGCAGATGGTGTCACGCACCTCATCCGCTGTAATGGTACCGAAATATTCCGGCAGCGGAAACTGCTGCAGCACACGGGCAACAGCCTCCGGCTCCACGGCGCAGCCGCGCAGAGCCTCTGTCACCGGAGTCAGTTCCCTGCGGGACAGGAAATCGCCGGTAAACCTGATCTCCTGGATCACGGCGTGCCGGGCATTCATGCATACCTCCAGCGTGCCGCCGGGAAAGCGCCGGTGGTTCACCATGTCATACGCCGGGGATTTGCCGTAATTCCAGTCCCATGTGGCGTATTTCTCATCCCGCAGGCGCTGTACCTCCCGCAGCTCCTCTGCCGTCAGGACCGTCTCCTGAAACGCACCCTGCGCAAGGGCCGTGCGCAGATAAGCCCAGAACGCAGGCAGCGTCATGTCCTCCTGCAGGAAGCTGCGTATGTTGCCGATACGGGCCCGGACGGATTTGGCACTCTTGGACTGGAACTTCTCCGGATGCACCGCCAGGGCACCGGCCACCATGGAGGGGTCGGAATCGAACAGCAGTGTGCCGTGGTGGAGGATGCGGCTGCCGCACAGCCGCTGGGCCGTGCCGGATACCTTGCAGTCTCCCACCAGTATATCGTTGCGGCCGCTGGCGGAGGCGGGAAGCCCCAGGTCACAGAGCGCCCTGACGACAGGCTGTGTGAAGCGCGCGAAGGACAGCTCCTCCTTCTCCCCGGCATCAGTGATGAAGGAGTAGTTCAGATTGCCCATATCGTGATACACGGCGCCGCCGCCCGTACCGCGGCGCACCACGCGGATGTGGTGTGCCTCCACAAAGTCGGCATTGATCTCCTCCGCCGTGTTCTGGTTGCGTCCCACCACCACCGTGTTGTCATTCTGCCACAGCAGCAGGTGATCCCCCTCTGTGCGGTGGGTGAGCACATATTCCTCAAACGCCAGATTGTAATAGGGATCGGTAGATTTTGTTTCGAGATAATAGACCATATATGCCTGCCTTTCCAGTCAGGAATACGCACCGATGGTTGGCGGCACCGGTGCGTATCCATGATTTGAGGAGAGTATTTGTGGAATGAAAAAGACAACTGCCAACTGTTATATGAAAAGGTCCGTCCTGTTGACCCTTACATATCGCTTGCGTTGGGACCGCAGGCCCCCGTTCAGTTTCTGGTGTGGATCGCGCGCCCCATGGCGTTCAGCGCAGCCTCGCGGATGGTCTCGGTAACGGTGGGATGGGAGTGGATGGTAGAGATCAGCTCATCTACCGTGGCCTCCAGCCGGATAGCCAGTGCGCCCTCGGAGATCAGATCGGTGGCACGCGGCCCGATGATGTGCATGCCCAGCACCTCGCCGTATCTGGCATCGGAGATGATCTTGACCAGACCCTCACCGCCGTTGATGATCAGCGCCTTGCCGTTGGCGCTCATGGGGAATTTGCCCACCTTGTAATCCAGCCCCTTGGCCTTGCACTGCTCCTCCGTCAGGCCGACAGACGCGGCCTCCGGCTCCATGTACACGCAGGTGGGATTGGTTTTTTCATCGTAGGTGCTGCTGTGGCCCATGATATTCTCCGCCGCCACTTCACCCATGGCCGAGGCGGTATGGGCCAGCTGCGCCTTGCCGAACACGCAGTCGCCGATGGCATAGACGCCGGGGACATTGGTCTCCATCCGGTCGTTGACCAGAATGCGGCCGCGGTCATTGCGGATACCGCCCGCCTCCAGGTCCAGAGACGCCGTATTGGCCTTCCGGCCGATGGCCACCAGCACTTTCTCCGCCTCAAACGTAACGGTATCGCCGCTTCTGGTGGTGCAGACCACCTTTGCCCCCACAGGGGAAGGCTCCACGGACTGCACAGGGCATTCCAGTGCAAAGGCGATGCCCATCTTCTTCATGTGTGCAACGCCGACTGCCGTCAGATCACCGTCCAGCATAGGCAGCATATGATCCATAGCCTCTACCACCGTGATGCGGGTGCCGAAGGCCGCGTAAGCGCATGCCAGTTCAAGGCCGATCACACCGCCGCCGATGACCACCATGCTTTCCGGCAGCTTTTCCAGGCTCAGTGCGCCTGTGGAGTCAATGCAGTTGGGGTTTTCGCGGATACCAGGGATCGGCGGAACGGCGTTGACAGAGCCGGTGGCCACGATGATGGCGTCGGCAGTCATTTCCTCGGCGGAGCCGTCGGGCTTTGTGACACGGATGCGCTTCTGCCCGACAAAGGCGGCCTCGCCGTCGATCTTCGTCACCTTATTCATCTTCAGCAGGCCGGCGACGCCGCTGGTCAGCCGCTTGCTGATGGCGTTCTTATGGGCAATGACCTGGGGGAAGTTGACCTTCACGCCCTCCACCTCTACGCCGATCTCCTTGCCCTGGTTTTTGATATCCTCCAGCAGCTCCGCACTGTGCAGCAGGCACTTGGTGGGAATGCAGCCGACATTCAGGCAGGTGCCGCCCAGATGCTGCTTTTCCACCACAGTGACCTCCGCGCCCAGCTGTGCGGCGCGGATGGCGGCCACATAGCCGCCGGGGCCGCCGCCGATGACGATGACGGTCTTTTTACCCGTAGAGGCGGCGGCAGGCGCAGATGCAGCAGGGGCCGCGGCGGCAGGCGCGGACGCAGCCGGTGCAACAGCGGCAGACTCGCCGCCGGGCACAGTCTCACCGGCCTCGCCGATCCAGGCGATCACGCTTTTGCAGGGGGCTGTCTCACCCTCCGGCAAAAGGATCTTCAGCAGGACGCCGTCGGCGTCACACTCCACATCATTGGTCAGCTTATCGGTGGCCACGGAAAACAGGATGTCGCCCTTCTTGACGGCATCGCCCTCCTTGAACTTCCATTCCTCAACGGTACCCTCCGTCATGGTCAGGCCCAGCTTGGGCATCAATACTCCGGTTGCCATAGGAACACTTCCTTTCCATAGTTTCGATCCTGTGCGGGAAAACAGGAGAGCAGACGGGGCACATACGTCCCCGTCTGCTCTGTATCAGATCAGTAGCAGGTAGGGATTCTCCAGAAGCTCTGCCATGCGCTTCAGGAACTTGGCGGCCATCACGCCGTCGATCACCCGGTGATCGGCCGTCAGGCTCAGATTCATCATGGGACGGATCACTACCTCGCCATTGCGGACAACGGGCGTATCCACCATATCGCACACGCCCAGGATCGCCAGCTCAGGCTGATTGATAATGGGAGAAAAGCTGATGATACCGTAGGGTCCCAGGCTGGAGATCGTAAACGTTCCGCCGGTCATATCCTCCATGCCCAGCTTGCCGGAGCGGGTGGCCTCGATCAAAGCCTCCGTCTCCCTGGCGATCTGCGCCAGGCTCTTGGTATCGCAGCACTTGACATTGGGGACGATCAGACCGTCGCCCTTGGCCACTGCCAAACCGACATTGGCATGACGGTGGCGGGTCAGCATATTGTCGGCAAAGCTGGCGTTCACATCGGGGAACTCCATCAGCGTCTGTGCCGCCACCTTCATCAGGATGTGGTTGAAGGTCAGCTTGATCCCCTGCTCCTTCAGGGTATCCTTCAGGCGGCTGCGCAGCTCCTTCATGGCGCCGGCATCCACCGGGCGGGTATACGTCACCCGGGGAGAGGTCGTCCAGGACGCGGTCATATTGGCGGCAATGCTGCGGCGCAGCGCGTTCACCTTTACCGGCGGCAGGTCGTTGCTCTCACAGCTCCCGCAGGCAGCTGCCTCGACGGCGGGTGCGCCGGCACCGGCTGCCGACAGCACATCGGCCTTCATCACGCGGCCCTGTACATCCAGCTTGGACAGGTCCACGCCCAGCTCCGCAGCCAGCTTGGCGGCCATGGGGCTGGTCTTGGGGCCAGCCGTGAAATTCTCCACGTCCCGCGCCACCACGACACCGTTGGGGCCTGTGCCGGGAATATCGTGCAGGTCATAGCCCTTCTCCTTCGCCAGCTTCTTGGCGCGGGGGGTCGCCAGCACATAGGCGCCGCAGGCGGGCTTTGCAGCGGGAGCCGCAGCAGCCGGAACCGCAGGTGCGGCAGCGGGCGCAGGCGCAGCCGGAACCGCAGCGGCAGATGCGCCGTCGGGCACAGCTTCGCCGGCCTCGCCGATCCAGGCGATCACACTCTTGCAGGGAGCTGTGTCTCCCTCGGGCAGTAATATCTTCAGCAGAACGCCGTCGGCATCCGCCTCCACGTCGTTGGTCAGCTTGTCCGTCGCCACGGAGAACAGAATGTCTCCCTTTTTGACGGTGTCACCCTCCTTGTACTTCCACTCCTCGATGGTGCCTTCCGTCATTGTCAGGCCCAGCTTGGGCATCAACACTTCAGTTGCCATATCGCATTCTCCTTACTTGTCGCTATCAGAACATGCCCTTGATGCCCTTGTACAGATCCTCGGGATACACGCGCACCATTTTCTCCAGCGTGGGAGCAAACGGAATGGGGCAGAACGGCGCACCGTAACGCAGAATGGGCGCGTCCAGATACTCCATCAGCTCCTCCGCCACCACAGCGGCGATCTCAGCGCTGAAGCCGCCCTGCTTGACAGCCTCGTGGCAGATGCACAGGCGATGGGTCTTCTTCACGGACTCGAACACAGCCTCACGATCCCACGGGGACAGCGTAATCAGGTCGATGACCTCCGCTTCGATCCCCTCCTTGGCCAGTAGCTCCGCAGCGCCCATGGCCGCCTTCATGCCAATGGAGTAGGAGACGATCGTCACATCCTTGCCCTGGCGAACGATCTTCGCCTTGCCCAGCGCATAGGGCTGCTCATCCTCTTTTTCAGGCACCTCTGCCTTTTCCTTGTAGAGGATCTTATTTTCAAAGTAGATGATGGGGTCATCGGATCTGATGGCCGCCTTCAGCAGCATCTTGGCATCATAGGGATTGGAGGGGGTGACGACCTTGACGCCCGGAATATGCGTTACCCACGCCTCCACGCTCTGGGAATGCTGGGCAGCGCCCTGGATCGTCATACCGTCGGGCGCACGCAGCACCAGCGGCATCTTCGTCTGGCCGCCGAACATATAGCACATCTTGGCCATCTGATTCAGGACTTCGTCCATGGCGACACCCAGGAAATCAGCAAAGTGCATATCCACCACAGGACGGGTCCCGGCGATGGCCGCGCCCACGCCGCCGCCGATGATGAACGTCTCCGAGATCGGGGTGTCCAGCACACGGCCGGGGAACTTTGTGGCAAGGCCTTTGAACTGTCCAAAGACACCGCCCTGACGGGCAATGTCCTCGCCCATGACAAAGATCTTGTCATTGAGACTCATTTCTTCTTCCATCGCTTCCAGCGTTGCCTGAGAAAAGGAAATCTTACGCATTCTTTCTACCTCCCCTTAGTCAGCATAGACGTATTTCATGTACTCGGACTCGTCGGGATATTCGCTCTCCATGGCAAACTTCTTTGCCTCCACGATCTTGGCGTCGCACTTGGCATCAATGGCATCGCACTCTGCCGCGGTCACCAGGTCGCCCATGGCCGCCATCTTCTCCCGGAACTTCTTCAGCGGATCCGTGTCGTGGAAGATCTTCATGGTTTCTTCCTTCTTGCGGTACAGCTCCGGATCGCCGATGAAATGTCCCTCGATACGGTAGGTCTTGCACTCCAGGAACGTGGGGCCTTCTCCGGCACGGGCACGCTCTACGGCGGTCTTTGCCGCCTCGTAGACGGCAAAGGGATCCTGTCCGTCCACCACCACACCGGGGACATGATAGCCCGCCGCGCGGTCAGAAATGTTTTCCACGTTGCAGGTGGTACGGTACGGCGTAGTGGAGGCCCAGCAGTTCATCTCATTGACAAAGATGACCGGCAGCTTCCATGCGGACGCCACATTCATCGCCTCGTGGAATGTTCCGCGGTTGCTGGCACCGTCGCCGAAGAATACCACGGCGACCTGATCGGTCTTTAAGACATTCTTGAACGCCAGCGCAGCACCGGTGGCCAGATTGTAGCCGCCGCCCACAACACCGTTGGCGCCCAGCATACCAATGCCGAAATCCGCGATGTGCATGGAGCCGCCGCGTCCCTGGCACAGGCCGGTCTTCTTTCCGAAGATCTCCGCCATCATGCGGTTGACATCAGCGCCCTTGGCCACACAATGCCCGTGACCGCGATGGGTGGAGGCGATCACGTCGTCCTTGCGCAGCGCCGCGCAGATACCCGTGGCGATCGCTTCTTCACCGATATAGGAGTGGGCGAAACCGGGGATCTCGCCCGCCAGAAAATCGTGCTTGACGCACTCCTCAAACTTGCGGATCATGCTCATCGTCTCATAGAGCTGTTCGGCAAATTCTTTTGTATAAGCCGCATTATTCGACATAAACAATATGCTCCTTCCGTGATTTTTCGCTTATTTTTACCTGTTGGACCCTAAAAAAGTGTACAAAGGGGGAAGGAGGTCATCTGCCGCCGTTTTGCGGCAGGTGTCCTCCTTCCTTGAGGAGGCAGTTTCAGGACGTAGGTTCAGGACTTTTCGCCTACCGTAACGCCCATTTTTTCCTCATAATAGCGGACCATCGCCGCCTGATCCTCGTCGATGTAGCCGTTGTCGTTCATCCAGTCCATAACATGGAGGACCACATCGGTCAGCGGCAGATCCACGCCCAGCTTATGGGCGTAGTGCTTGGCGTTCAGGATATCCTTGCGGTGCACGGCTACCCTGCCGCCCGGCTCATAGTCGCGGTGTATGATCTTGGGCACCTTGTTGTCGTACATGGGGCCGCCCGCGAAGCCGCAGCGCGTTGCTTCAAAGGTGGTCTGCAGGTCAATGCCGGCTTTGGCTGCAAAGGCGTATCCCTCGCAGACCGCCACCAGCTCCGCGCCGCCGATCATGTTGTTGACCAGCTTGGTAACGCTGCCGCTGCCGCTGGAGCCTGTATAAACGGGATTTCCCATCGTCCGCAGCAGGTCCTCCACCCTCTCAAAGGCGCTTCGCTCACCACCGCACATCATCGCCAGCGTACCGGCCTCTGCCATGGGGTTCCCGCCGGATACCGGGCAGTCCAGCAGGAACATACCGGCAGCCTGTGCCTTTTCGTGAAGCTCCAGCACGATATCCGGCGCGGTGGAGCTGAGATCCACGATCACATTGCCGGGCTTGCCCAGCTCAACAGCGCGCTCCACGGAGTGTATGATGATGGGGTGGGTAGGCAGGATCTGCATCACCACATCGCAGGTGCGGTAGATCTCATCGGGATCGGAGGTGGTCTCACCGTCGAGCTCCTTAAACTCCGCCAGACGGGCCTCCGCCACATCGTAACCCAGAACGGGGCAGCCGCACTTCTTTACGACATTCTTCGCCATAGGCAGACCCATGACGCCAAGACCCAGAAAACCTATCTTCATATGCCTGTCCCTCTTATTTCACCAGCCACAGCGTAAACGACGGCCAGTATGTAACGAGAATAAGGATCACCGTAGCGATCGCCAGGAACGGCAGTATCGCCTTGAAGCTCTTGCCCATGGATGTATTGCCCAGCTTGCAGCCCAGCAGCAGGGACACGCCCACCGGCGGCGTCACGCAGCCGATATAAACGTTGACCGCCGCCATCACGCCGAACTGAAGCAGGTCAATGTTGAACGCCTTCACCAGCGTCAGCAGCAGGGGGACCATCATCACAAGGATGGAGTTGCAATCCATGAGGCAGCCCAGAATCAGGAACACGACATTGATGATGAGCAGCACCACGAATCGGCTGCTGGTGATGGAGGTGATGAATGTGGAAACCATCTGCGGCATCTGCGCCGTCGTGACCACATACGCCGCCGCCTTCGACATGCCCACCAGTATCATGATCGCGGACACGGAAACAGCGGAATCCGCCAGAACCTTGAGAAGCCCCTTGAAACTCAGGGTCTTGTACACAAACAGGGCGATGATCGCGGCATAGATGCAGGAGATGGCGGCCGCCTCGGTGACGGTGGTGGCGCCGGAGAAGATCAGGCCCAGCACGATGACCGGCAGCAGCAGTGCCCACACGGCGTCCAGCAGGATGTGTCCCGCTTCCTTTGCCGTCTTTTTCGGCTGCTTGGGCAGATCCTTTTTCTTGCCGTACCACAGGGTGTAGGCCAGGAAACCAACGGTGCACAGGATCGCCGGCGTCAGCGTTGCAATGAACAGCTTCTGCACGGATGCGTCCGTCAGACCGGCATACACGATCAGCGTGATGGACGGTGGGATCATGGGGCCCAGCAGCGAGGCCGCCGATGCCAGCGCCACGGTGTAGTTTTCGTCATACCCCTCCTTCTTCATGGCGGGGATGGTCATGCCGCCGATGGCCGCCACAGTGGCCACAGCGGAGCCGGAAATGGCACCGAACAGCGCGGATGCAAGCACCGTCACCGCACCCAGCGCGCCGCGCACCCGTCCCAACAGGACATTGGCGACATTGATGAGCTTCTGCGTGATGCCGTGCGCCATCAGGTTGCCGGCCAGAATGAAGAACGGGATACTCAGCAGCGCCGCGGAGTTCAGTCCCAGAAATGTTTTCTGCGCCAGAGTCTCCAGCGGGAACCCGCCGTACAGCATAGCCAGCATGGTGCCTGCCGCCACCGCTTCAAAAACGGGGAGTCCCAGGAAAGACAGCACCACCAGGACAACAAATACGATCACACCAGGATTCATTCTGCGGCACCGCCTTTCTCCTCTGCGCCGGGCAGCGCAGGCACTTCGCCGTCGTGGAAGAAGCCCACCATGTTGCGGGCCACGATCTCAATGGAATACAGGATCAGGATAAAAGCGCTTACCGGGAATACGGTGTATATCTGCTTCATGGTGATGGGCAGCGTCACGGAGCGCGCTGTGGCGTGTTTTACCATCAGGCTTATGGCGTAATACCCGAAAACCAGCATGATGACAATGGTAACAACGGACCAGATCGCAGTCATCAGGCAGCGGATCTTCGGCTTATACAGGCGGGTCAGGAAATCCACCTGCAGATGGCTGTCAATGCGGCTGGCAAGCCCCAGGCCCAGCATGATGCAGAAGATACCCAGGTACAGCGCCAGCTCCTCGCACCACGGCTGTGCATTCACAAAGACGTAACGCATGACCGCCTGATAGAACATGATGAGCACCATGGCCGCCAGCAGGGTCAGCAGAACGGCTCGGAGTATCTTTGTCAGCACATTCAGAAATTTTGAGTACGCATTCAATGCTTTCACGGAAACCCTCCTTTGAAAAGCACTGCCGCGGCGGAGACGGTACGTCGATGCCGCCTCCGCCACAACAGTCAATATACCGCTTACTTCGTGGGATCTGCCTCAAGGATCATGTTGTAGTACTCCGTCAGGTTGGGGTAGTTCTCCTCCACAAATCCGTCCATGGCATCCTGCCACTCCTTCAGATCCACCTCATAGATGGTCGCTCCGGCATCCACAAATACCTGCTTTGCCTCTTCGGCGCTCTCCAGATACAGCTCGGTGCAGACATCGCCGGCCGCTGCGGCGGCCTCCTCGATCGCGGCCTGATAATCCGCAGGCAGGGAACTAAAGAACTTCTGATCCATGATGAACGTGGTCATGGAGTACACATGGTTGGTCTCGGTGACGTAGCTGCAGACCTCCTGCAGGGACATGTTGGCACTGTTGGTGTAGGGGTTCTCCTGGCCCTCCACGGTCTTCTGCTGCAGGGAGGTGAAGATCTCAGAGCCGGGCAGCGGATTAGCCGCAGCACCCAGCCACTGCCAGGTCTTCAGGTACACGTCGATGGTCGGCACGCGGAGCTTCAGGCCCTTGACATCCTCCACGCTCTGGACAGGCACGGTGGAGGTGACAACACGCACGCCCTGCAGGCCGCTGCCCATGATCTTCAGGCCGGTGGCGGCGCCCACATCGTCAAAGATCTTCTTGCCGACATCGCCCTTCCACACGGCGTTGAAATGGTTTTACCATTTAGATGATTGATGCAATTAGAGTACCTTTTCTGGCTGCTGTTGTCAATACGGGCAAAATAGTTAAAATGTCATACCATTTGTTGTCTATTCCGACAATCCTCACGCGAATTTATTGACAGTTTCTGTACGCTATATTACTATAATGTACGAGAATAGGCCTTTCTCTGTCGGCACTGTGGTGTCCGTGCAGGAAAAGCCGTAGAAAGGATGTAATTCATATCGACACCAAAACCAGCACTTCGGTCTCTCCCAGCTTTGCCCCTGCCTCTACAAAGCGAGCCTCCGAAGTCATTTATGAGCAGATCTATCAGAAGATCGCCTCCGGCGAACTGCGCCCCGGCGACCGGCTGCCCGCGGAGCGCGTGCTGGCAGAGCAGTTCCAACGCAGCCGTCCCAGCATCCGCGAGGCGCTGCGGATGCTGCAGCAGAACGGCCTGATCCGCATTGAAACAGGGTGCAATGGCGGCGCCGTGATACAAAGCTTTACCGCCAATGACATCAACTCCTCCCTGCGGCGGCTCATCAGCTTTGGCGCTATCAGCGCCCGCGATCTGGCGGAGTACCGCAGGATCAATGACCTTGGCTGTGCCCGCCTTGCCGCCCTGAACCATACCGAGGAAGATGCCATCGCTCTGCGGCGGGTCATGACGGAGTATCATGACGCCCTTGATGATCCGGCGGCTCTGCGGGCTGCGGACACGGACTTCCATCACGTTCTCTCCCTCGCCAGCCATAATTCCATGGTCATTGCCGTCAATGATGTCATTACCGAAATGATGGTCAAGGTATTCTGGGGGATCACCGGCACACTTCCGCCGGAGGAATCCACCGCTATTGACCACAGCGCCTATCATACACATCAGGCTTTGACGGACGCAGTGCTGCAGCGTGATCCTGTATTGGCAGAAACCCGGATGGGCGCCATTATTGACCGGTTCTTCAAAACACTGCAGCCTTCCCTGTAAGTCCCCCGCTCTCCACCGCGCGAAAAAGCCCGCCGCCTAATGGCAGCGGGCTTTTTGTTATGCGTACCGGCAGAGCACCGCGGCTCAGGGGATGTACACGCGGGTGATGCCTGTCACCTTGCCGTTCGCGACATGGGCCGTACCGTTCAGCGCGGTGCAGGAGAAGTCCACCGTGTCCTGCATGGTCAGCAGGTCACCGGCCAGATAGGTCCGCTCCCCCTTTTCCAGGTCGGCACTGTCGGTATAGACGAAGCTGTCCCCGTCCACCGGCAGCGTTACCTGCCCTGCCTCCACATAGTTGTAGGGGAACTCGGTCACGGCAGAATTGCTCTCGTAGAACACCCCGCCGCTCTCAGCTGCGGCCAGATCCACGCCGCCGTTTTCCAGCCCGCCGTTGACATGGACAACACCGTTCTCGCTGTCCACGGTATCCACGGCGATCTCCTTCCCGCGCACCACCAGTGTGTCGCCGGACTTCATGGCGGTGACAGCCGCCGCGTCGAACAGCTCGTACTCCCACGCGGTCATATGGATGACCAGAACGCCCTCGTCATTCAGCTGGATGTCGCTGTTGGCAAAGGACACGCTGAGATCGCAGTCGTCCAGCGCCGCCGGGTCAAAGCCGGAGGGCATCGGTTCGATGCGGCTGGCCGCGGTGCCAGGCTGGTCGCCGCCGGGAGCCGCGGGCTCCTGGTTCTGATCGCCGCAGCCTGTTACGGCGGCAGCCAGCAGCAGGATCGCCGCCAGCATGGCGGCAAAATGTGTAAATTTTTTCATAGTCCGTTCCTTTCTCAGAAGCCGGGGTACTGATGCCCGCTGTTGGGCTCAGGCGCCCCTCACCCATATAGACGGCCCGCCGCGCCATTTGGTTGCACGGGCCTGCATAAGTCTTCAGGACAGGGACGGTCCCGACCATGCTTCAAAGGGATAACCGCTGTGATAGCTGTGCGGCAGCTCCGTATCGTCCGTGCGAAGCTGTACCGCCACGCTGTCCGGCCCCACAGGCGCGGCCAGCTCCGGCAGCACATGGTACCCGCCCAGCTTGCCGTAGCGGCGGCTGTGGAGCCGGGTGAAGTCCGCCGCGAAGTCCTCGTTCCGCATCAGCGCCGCCGTCAGCGTCAGCAGCTCCTCCGTCTCCGCATCCGTCAGGGACGGCGCGGCCACCGTGATCTCCACGCGCTGCGGAAAGCCGTACTGCACCTTGACGCTGCCGCCGCAGATGCTCTTGACCGCCGCGATATAATTCCCTGTCTCCTCCGTCCGCAGGGGAAGTCCGCCGCTCCCGTGGTACCGGCCGTACCACGCCGCAAGGATCAGCACCGCCAGAACCAGTACCGGTATCAGATACCTGATGACTCTGTTTTTCTTTGCCATGCCGGGTACTCCTTTCTCCGCTCTGAAGTGGTGCCGTCATTGTACCATACGGCGCGGAGAAAATCCATCTCATAAGCGGCCCAGCAGCAGGTGCGTGCCGGCCAGCAGCAGCAGCGGCTCCGTTTCCCAGCGGCCCCAGGACTCCGGCAGCGGGATGTCCTGCGGCTCGATGAGGGTGCCGTCCAGCGCCGTCAGCTGCCGCTGGACGCACAGCACGCACCGCTGTGCCAGGCTGGACAGTGTCAGGCTGCTCTGGGGCGACGGGCCGCAGGACACCACCTGCCGCGCCCGCAGCGGCTCCGTCCATGCGTCCTGGGGCAGCAGCACCGTACCGCACAGCGGCATCCGGCCCTGTCCGGCCAGCCGCCGGGCGCCCTCCCGGTCCAGCACCAGCAGCGCCCAGTACCGCCGCAGCGCCGCCTCGTCGCCGATCCGCTGCAATTCCGGCGGCAGCGCCCGCTGCCATGCCGCGCCGCTGCCGCGATAAAAGCCATACTCCGTCATGCAGTTCACCTCCCGTTTAGTCTGCCGCGCCCGAAAAAACTTATGCCGCCGATTTTTTTGCTGTGCATTTCCCCGCGCTTGTGCTATACTGGAGGCACGTTCTTTCAAAGGAGGCCGTTCCATGCAGTTCCGCGCCCATCTCCATACCGTGAACCGGCACCGGCGTCTGGTGCGCCGTTACTGCCTGAAGCTGGGTCTTGTGTGGCAGGGTCTGACCCACGACCTTTCCAAATACAGTCCCGTTGAATTCTGGCGCGGCTGCAAATACTATCAGGGCTGGCGCAGCCCCAACGACCAGGAGCGCCTGGAAAACGGCGTCAGTCTGGCGTGGCTCCACCACAAGGGCCGCAACCGCCACCACTTCGAGTATTGGATCGACTACTGCCGCCGGGAGGACGGCACCATCTATATCGGCGGCTGCAAAATGCCGAAAAAGTATGTGGCCGAGATGTTCTGCGACCGCATCGCCGCCTGCCGCGTCTATCAGGGGGAGCAGTACACCGACGCCTCGCCCTACGACTACTACCAGCGCTCCAAGGATCTCAAGCGCACCGACGCCAGCCGATTCATGCACCCGGACACGGCGGCCCTGCTGGACCGCTGGCTCCTGCTGCTGAAGGAGCAGGGCGAGGACGCGGCCTTCGCCCGCATCCGGGAGGAGCTGCGAACACCCACGTATTGATACTTCGTTAAGAAGAAAACAACTATTTTTGTATGTTTTCCTTGCTTTTCCCCATCTTTTGATATATACTATTTCGGTACATTCACATGAGAGGTTATCGATAACATGACCCATCCCTATAAGACCCGGGAGGGCGGCGCTACCGTGACGGTCTTTGTCCCCTACGACTGTCAGAACCACTGCCCCTTCTGCATCAACAAAAAAGAATACGCGGACTGCACCGGCTTCAGTCTGGAGAAGATCATCGACAGTATCCGCACCATGGACGCCATCACCCCCCGGTGCGACTTTGTGTTCACCGGCGGCGAGCCGCTGGCCGATCTGGATGCGCTGCAGCGGATGCTGGACGCCATCCCCACCACCCACAAGGTGTATATCAACACCACCTTCCCCGCGCAGGAGACCACCACCTTTGAGGAGATGCTGGCCTTCACGGAGCGGAACCGGCACAAGATCACCTGCATGAACATCTCCCGCCATCTGGTACACTATGTGGAGGAGAGCCCCGACGAGGTGCTGGGAAAGATCGCCTGCCCTACCCGCATCAACTGCGTGCTGTACAAGAATTACCCGGCGGACAGGCTCATCGCCTATGTGGAGCGGTTCCTGCCTTACCGCATCCCCATCCAGTTCCGCTACGACTACACGGAGACGACGCCGGAGAACCTGTACGAGCAGGACAATGACAAGATCCTGCAGGATCTGAAGCGGCTGTTCACCTACAAGGGGCTGGACGGCTGCCGCATGCGCAACGGGTTCCACTTCGAGTACAAGGGCCTGCACATGACGTACCACAAGACCCTGCCCTACTCCACCATTGAGGAAAAGGGCGCGGACGGCGTGACCTACGACATTCTGTATGACATCCTCATCAAGCAGAACGGCGACATCCACAGCGACTGGACCGGTGTGAAGATGGACGTGGACGCCTACCGCAGGGTGGTGTTCGAGCCCTACGACCTCCATGTGCTGGAGGGTACCGTGGATTTCTGAGACAGCAAAAAAAGATGACCGCACCGCGGTCATCTTTTTTTGTTTATCCCAGGTTCAGCTTGAACAGGTTGCCGTCAGCGGCAAAGTTGGTGATCTCGTACAGCACCAGGATGTCGTCAGCCTCATCGGCCAGCGGCTGCAGCTTCTCCCGGCAGTACCGCAGATCCACCATGGTGATGGTCTCGTAGTCCCCGGCGAGGAAGGGCACAAAGCAGTTGGCGAAGGAGTCCTTGATGAGCAGCAGATGCTTCCCGTTCTCCGTGCCGGTGCGGATCACCGCCTTGGCGTAGTTGCCGCCCAGAAACAGCTCGTACTTGTCCTTCTTCTCCAGCGCCGTCAGGTCGTACAGGCTGTCCCGCTCCGTGCCGTCGCAGTCGGCGGAGACGATGGTGATGTCCGGGCAGTAATCCACGGCGTCATATACGCTGTCCGGCAGCAGCACCTTGGAGTACAGCGTGCCCCGGAAGCTGTCGGTGGCCTGCGTCAGCGTATAGCTGCGGGCGGTATGGCCCGTGGCCGCCGCCCACACGCCGTAGGCGGCCTGCGCGCCCGCCGTCGTCCAGTGGTGGTCGGTGTGGTAATAGGAATCCGCCGTCCCGGCCAAAGCCGTGCGCGTGTCCGCAAAGGCCGCGCCCAGCTGCTCCTCCAGCATGCCGAAGGCCCTGCCCTCGTCGTAGTAGGGCGCGTTGGCCGGCAGCTCGGCTCCCAGCACCCCGGCGGGGCTGGGCACCATCAGCACAGTGCAGTCCTTGCCGCTGTTGGCGGCGAAGAACGTCTCCACCGCCGTCAGGTTCTTCTGATAGTTGTCCCAGTCGAAGGTATCGTCCGTGACCTTGGCGAAATAGCGGCCGTCCGCACCCAGATAGGTGCCGCTGATGTCCTGCCGCCCCTCCAGCCGCTGCAGGGCCGAGCGGGCGCCCGTCCAGAAGTCCCGCAGCAAGATCTGGTCGCTGGTATAGTTCTCTGTCTCCGTCATGAATTTGCCGGAAAGCACGTTGTCCGCCGTCAGCTCCGGCGTGGTCTGGAGATAGCGGTTTTCATTCTCGGAAAAGGCCCGGTCCGGCGTGAAGAAGAAGCTGCCCACGGACAGGCCCAGCAGGATCACGCAGATGGCGATGAGCGGGGCCGGCATATTTCGTTTCATACGCACCCCTCCTCAGAAGCGGAAATACAAAAACGGGTTGTAGCTGTCGCCCACCAGAAACGCCATGGACACCAGCAGCACCAGCACCACCCACACGGTGCGCAGCCCGTCGGACGCGGCGGCGGACAGGCCGCCCTCCCACCGGCTCCACAGCCGCTTGGGCAGAGACGTACAGCCGATGACTGCCAGCACCAGCACCAGCCAGAAGCTGCGCAGCAGGTAGGCGGCGGTGCCGTCGAAGAACGTACCGGAGAACATGTGTCCCAGATAGGCGCCCAGCTGACCGAAGTCCGTGATGGCAAACAGCACCCAGCCCAGGATGAAGCACAGGCAGGTGTATACATGCCCCACCCAGCGGGGCGCGCGGTCCAGCTTTTTCAGCAGGAATGTCTTTTCCAGCAGCAGCAGCGCCGCGTAGTACACGCCCCACAGCACGAAGTTCCAGCTGGCGCCGTGCCACAGGCCGGTGAGGAACCAGACGATAGCGATGTTCAGCAGCTGACGGCCCAGTCCCCTGCGGTTGCCGCCCAGCGGGATATAGACATACTCCCGGAACCAGGTGGACAGGCTGATGTGCCAGCGCCGCCAGAACTCCGTGACCGTCCGGGCCTCGTAGGGGTAGTTGAAGTTCTCCAGAAACCGGAAGCCGAACAGCCGTCCCAGGCCGATGGCCATGTCGGAATAGCCGGAGAAATCGAAGTAGATCTGGAATGTAAAGGCCAGCGCGCCCAGCCATGCCGTGACCACGGAGGGCGCGGACATGGCGGCGATCTCCTCCCACACGGTGCCCATCTGGTTGGCCAGCAGCACCTTCTTGCCAAGGCCGATGACGAACCGCTGCATCCCGGCGCTGGCTCCGGCCAGCGACTCCCGGTGCCGGTTCTCCAGATCGTCCGCCACCGTCTTGTACTGGACGATGGGCCCGGCGATGAGCTGCGGGAACAGCGTCACATAGGCGCTGAAGTCGATGATGTTCCGCTGGGGCGGCACCACGCCCCGGTACACGTCGATGGTGTAGCTCATGGTCTGGAACGTGTAGAACGAGATGCCGATGGGCAGCAGCAGCCCCAGTGCGGGGATGGCCGTGCCCAGCAGGCCGTTGAGGTTGGCGATGGCGAAATCCGTGTACTTGAAGAAGCCCAGGATGCCCAGGTTCCCCACCACGGAGATGATGAGCACCGCCTTGGCTCCCCCCGGCTTCCCCACGGCGCGGAAATGGCCGATGGCCAGGCCGTTGCAGTAGTCGAACACCGTGGAAAACAGCATGATGAGGATATATTTCGGCTCGCCCCAGCCGTAAAACAGCAGGCTGAACACCAGAAGCAGCGCGTTGCGCAGCTTCCGGGGACAGAGGAAGTACAGAATGCCCACCAGCGGCAGAAACGCCAGCAGGAACGTGGTACTGCTGAAAACCATGTGTCGGCTCCTTTGTTCAGTGGTCAAAAATGGGGCAGGCGAGCCTGCCCCATCCGCGTGTGTTTACTTGACGCCTGCCAGCTTGCCCATCTGGTAGCTGCCCCGGATGGCGGACAGGTTGTTGATGAAGATCACATCCGTGACTCCGTTGGTCCTGGCGAAGTCGGAGACGCTGCCGCTGTAATAGCGGTAGTCGATGACGTACACCGTCTGGTAGTGGTCCACCAGGAACGGCACGAAGGCGTTGCCGAAGGATTCCTTCACCACCACGCACTTGGAGCCGTCGGACAGGTCGGGGTTCTCAATGACGGTGTAGGGATTGTCGCCCATGATGAACGTGCCGTACTTCAGGCCGGCACCGGCATCGGACTCGTCATAGATGACCTTGCCGGGCGTCAGGCTGTCCGCCGTCTTGCCGTACTGCATCCGAGCCTCGGTGCTGATGGGATGGTACGCCGTGACGGTATCGGGGTCGGCATACATGGCGTCGGGCTTGCCGGCATCATTGTAGAACGAGCCAAGGAAGCCGTCGAACTGGCTGACCTCATACTCCGACAGGCTGTGGGGCGTGATGCCCTTGGCGCCGCAGAACTCCCGGTAGGCGTAGTAGGCGCCCAGTGCCGTCCAGTGATGGTCCGTCCGGAAGTAGATGTACTCGCTGCGGTGGGACATCAGCACATCGTGGAGGGGCACCGTTTTTACATTGTTCCCCATGGCGGCCAGAATATCCTTCTCCGCCTGAGCCTGGTCGCTGCCGGGGATATCGCTGTACAGCGCGTCCGGCAGGGTGATGCCGCTGGACAGCGGCACCGCCAGCGTATACACCGTGCTGACGCCGGACAGCTGATCGGCCACGGATGTCACGATGTCCGCGTAGCTCTTGGCCAGGCTGTCCACATAGTTATACATCTCAAAGCCGCTGCTGCCCACTACATACACGCCGCCGGACTGATAGGGCGTGGCGTCGGTGGTGATGGTATCCACCGTCTTATTGCCGGCGGGCTGCTGGCTGTCGTCCGGCGCGGTACCGCCGGTCTGCCCGTCCCCGTCAGGGGGCGTCTGGACATCATCCGGCGTCTGGGTATCGTCCGGCTGCGTCACTGCGGGGTCATCCGGTCTGTCGGCCGGTGTGTCCTTCTTGAAAATGTCCGTAAAAATGGCCAGTGCACCCAGCACCAGTGCCGCCAGTACGATCACCAGCAGCAGGGCCGGCAGCGGACTGCGGCGGCGGCGATAGCGGCGGCCGCTGTATCTGCGGCTGCTCACTTGACGTACTCCTTGATGATGCTGCGGGCCGTGTCGGTGTCAGAGGTGACACACAGCACCACGCAGGTACCGTAGGTCTCGAAGATGGCGCCGTTGATGCGGTCCACCTCGGCGGGCAGGTAGCGCTCCATCTCGGTTTTCTGGCTGTCCAGGAAATCCTTCATGGACGCGCGCATCGCTGCGGCGGACGTGCCGTCGTAGCACTCGACGACAAAGATCTCCTCGGCGGTGGAGCCGGAGGACATGTAGGCCGCCGCATCGCACTTGGCCGGCAGCTGGAAGTAGTAGCCCAGCTCCTCCTCGGAGACGGCGGTCAGCTCGGATTCAAACGCGGTCTTATCCAGCAGCGCCTGGGCCAGGCCCTGGGCATTGACGGTGGTATCCTTCGCGCCGCAGGCCGCCAGCGCGAAAACAGTCATCACGGCAAGCAGCAGTGCAATGATTCGTTTCATAGTGATCTCCTCAAATCGTTCTTATGTAGTGCGGGGAAAGGCGAACTTTCCCAAATACATATTATAGTACAAACCGCCGGAAAGGGGAAGAGTCAATTTGTAACAAAGCGGTTAATTTTCCGGGAAGGACACCGCCGCGCCGAAGATGCCGTGCCTGCCGGACGCCGCTCTCTGCTCCTTATGACGGCGCCGCGCCCCGCACGGTTCCGGGTTTCGTCTCTCCCTCTTTACAAATGTCCGTTTTTTGTTATAATAGTACCATCGGTTGACAAGGGCAAACGCGCCTGCCATTGCGTCTTTCCGGCGCTTTTTGCCCTTTTCGCCTTGGTGGGCGCCAGCCCACCTGCGTCTCAAAAACCAAAAAGCACTCGAATATCCATCGCTGGCAGGTGCGGACAGTTTTGCCGGAGCAGAAATGTGTCCAGACAAGGAAAGGCCCGCAGAGAATACTGCCGTATTGTCAAGGGACTTGACGCCGTATGCGCGCATTTCTGCCCGGCAAAACCGCGTCTGCCCTTGCCAATCGATGGTAAGACTAAGAATTTTACAGGCATAAGGAGATACGATATATGGCAGTCATCGAATACGACGAGTACAAGCAGAAGCTGCTGGCGCTGGAGCCCACGCTGGGCGAGCTGGAAAAGGCACTGGGCATCCCCAAGGCCCGGGAGGAACTGGCCGCTCTCCAGAAGGAGACGGAGCAGGAGGGCTTCTGGAACGATCTGGAGCGCAGCCAGCAGGTGAGCCGGCAGGTCAAGCGTCTGGAGAACAAGATCAAGAAGCACGACAAGCTGGTGTCCGAGTGGGAGGACACCCTGACCCTGTGCGAAATGGCGCAGGAGGAGGATGACCCCTCCCAGCTGGAGGACGTGATCTCCGGCTATGAGACGCTGGAAAAGGAGATCAGCGAGCGCCGTCTGGCGGCGCTGCTGTCCGGCGAGTATGACGGCAATAACGCCATCCTCACGTTCCATGCCGGCGCCGGCGGCACCGAGGCCCAGGACTGGACGGAGATGCTCTACCGCATGTACACTCGCTGGGCCGAGCGCCACGGCTATACCTATCAGCTTATGGACTACGAGGCCGGTGATGAGGCGGGCATCAAGTCCGCCACCATCCTCATCGAGGGCGAGAACGCCTACGGCTATCTCAAGAGCGAGAACGGCGTCCACCGTCTGGTGCGCGTCAGCCCCTTTGACGCCAACGCCCGCCGTCAGACCAGCTTCGCCGCGCTGGAGGTCATGCCCGAGCTGGATGATGACAGCGAGATCGAGATCCGTCCCGAGGACATCGAGATGCAGGCCTGCCGCTCCTCCGGTGCCGGCGGCCAGCACATCAACAAGACCTCCTCCGCCGTCCGCCTGACCCACCTGCCCACCGGCATCGTGGTGTTCTGCCAGACGGAGCGCAGCCAGTTCCAGAACCGGGACAACGCCATGAAGATGCTGCGGGCCAAGCTGGCAGAGCTGAAGCTGCAGCAGCATGCCGAAAAGATCAGCGACCTGAAGGGCGTCCAGATGAAGATCGAGTGGGGCAGCCAGATACGTTCCTATGTGTTCATGCCCTACACGCTGGCCAAGGACACCCGCACCGGCTACGAGATGGGCAACATCCAGGCCGTGATGGACGGCGACATTGACGGGTTCATCAACGCCTACCTCACCGCCGCCGCCAACGGCGAGATCAAGAAGTAATTTCCCGCAAGCGGCCAGATCACCCTGCGTATCCAATACGCAGGGTGATCTTTTTGCCGAATTATACGTTTTGTTGTCGGTTTTTGCGGTGGTGGAGCCACGTTCCACGCACCGCATAAAAAAAACAGAGCCGCTGGCGCGGCTCTGTTTTTTTATGTACCTTCAGCTGTGCTTCAGCACTTCTCGAACACCACAGCGGTGCCCATGCCGCCGCCGATGCACAGGGTCGCCAGACCCTTCTTGGCCTCAGGACGCTTCTGCATCTCGTGCAGCAGGGTGACGATGATACGCGCACCGGAGGCACCCACGGGGTGACCCAGAGCGATCGCGCCGCCGTTGACGTTGACCTTGCTCATGTCAAAGTGCAGCTCGCGGGCCACAGCGATGGACTGGGCGGCAAAGGCCTCGTTGGCCTCGATCAGGTCGATGTCGTCGATGGTCACGCCGGCCTTCTTCATGGCGTTGCGGGAAGCCACCACGGGGCCAACGCCCATGATCTTGGGATCCACGCCGCCCTGGCCCCAGCCGATCAGCTTGGCCATGGGCTTCAGACCGTACTTCTCCACAGCCTCGCCGGAGGCCAGCACGATGGCGGCGGCGCCGTCGTTGATGCCGGAGGCGTTGGCGGCGGTGACGCGCTGGGTGCCCTTATCGGCAGCGTCCTGCGCACCGGTGACCTCGAAGGTGTGCACCACCTCGGGATTGGGGGACTCGGGACCCACGGGGAACGCGCCCTTCAGCTTGGCGATGCTGTCAGCGGTGACGCCGGCCTTGGGATACTCGTCCTTGGCGAAGGGGACCATGTCCTTCTTGACCTTGACCATCACGGGGACGATCTCATCGTCAAAGCGGCCAGCGGCCTGGGCGGCCTCCGCCTTCTGCTGGGAGGCAGCGGCGAACTCGTCCTGCTCGCGGCGGGTGATGCCCCAGATGTCGTTGATGTTCTCAGCGGTGGTGCCCATGTGGTAGTTGTTGTAGGCGTCCCACAGGCCGTCCTTGATCATGGTGTCCACCAGCTTCTTGTCGCCCATACGGGCGCCCCAGCGGGCGTCGGGAGCGGCATAGGGGGCAGCGCTCATGTTCTCGGTGCCGCCGCAGACCACGATATCGGAATCGCCGGCCAGGATGGAGCGGGCGCCCTCGATGACGGACTTCATGCCGGAGCCGCAGACCATGCCAACGGTATAGGCGGGCACGGAATAGGGGATGCCGGCCTTGATGGAAACCTGACGCGCCACGTTCTGGCCCTGGGCCGCGGTCAGGATGCAGCCGAACATCAGCTCGTCCACGTTTTCGGGAGCGATATTGGCGCGCTTCAAAGCCTCCTTGACCACCACAGCGCCCATCTCAGCGGCGGGGGTGTTCTTCAGGGAACCGCCAAAGGAACCGATCGCGGTTCTGCAGCAATTGACAACATACAGGTCTTTCATGAAAGTTACCTCCTATAAAGATTAAGCTCATTATACAGCTTCGTATAACGAATGTCTACGCCCATGATAGTCAACTTTTTAACAATAGTCAACCATGAATTGCAAGTTTGTTAAAAAATCGTCAAAAGGTGCATAGTGGGCCGCCGCTTTCCGTCATTTTGACGGATACGGGCCTTACTGCGCGGCCTGCTGGGGCGTCTGACCCAGCTCGCTGCGCAGCTGCGTCAGCTTCTCGTAGAACGTGCCGGTGTCGATGGCGGCGTACAGCTCCTCGTTATAGACCACATGGGCCTCGCTGCGCCGGGCCTGCAGCAGCGTGTTGAAATAAGTGGGCAGCACGGCGGACAGATCCGTGTCCTCCCGCAGGAAGATATAATAGCCCTCGTCCATGGCCACCACGCCGGTCAGCTCGTTGGGCTGCAGGCCGGAGACCGTCTGGCTCAGTGCATCGCTGAGGGAATCGCCTGCCGCGGCGGAAAATGTGATGCTGTCCAGCTGATCCACTTCACGCTCCTGACAGATGGCGGCATGCTCGGCAATCTTGTCCTCTGCCTCCTGCATCCGCTTGAGGTAGCCGTTGGCCTCCTCCTCGGCGCCGTCGCCGGCGGGCACATAGATGACCTTGCCCGTCAGATAGCCGTTGTCCGCAGCGTACTGCGCCAGCGCCGCGCTGTCGGGATACAGGGCGCTGCCCTCGGTACAGAACTCGCTCTGCAGCCGCTGGTACAGGTACGCCGTCTCGTTGATGCGGTCATAGACCTCCTCGGTGATGCCCTGGGCCTCCAGCTGCTGCTGATAGGCCTCCTCGCCGCCGTAGTACGTCACATACTCCAGCCGCTGGGCGTCCAGCGCCGCCTGATCCTCCTCGGTCAACGTCACGCCGGCCTCCTCCGCCCAGGCGCGCACCACGCTGTACAGCTTCACCGTCTCCAGCGTATCGGTCTTGGCGTAGTCGCCATAGGTCAGGCCCTCCGTCAGCTCCGCGCTCCAGTCCACACCGGGCACATAGGTGCTCAGATACTCGCAGTCGTAGGCCAGCCAGTACAGATACTCCTCCGCCGTCACGGTCTGGCCGTCGATGAGCAGCAGCTCCGCGTCGGGATGGAGCCCGCTGGCCTCATACAGCAGGCCGTCGGTGCGGCTGCCCTTCTTCATGCCGCCGGTGAGGGCGATGGCGCCCACCAGCACCACGGAGACCAACACGCCGGCGATCAAACGCACCCAGTTATTCTTCATGGTCATTTCCTCCTTCTCGGGACTGCTGTCCCTGCATCTCATTCTGCTGCAAGCGCAGCTGTTCTACAAGGCCGCCTGCGGCGTCCAATGCATTCTCGTTGGGCTGTAAAAACAGCGTCAGCCGGGGCGATGTCCCCGCCGCCAGCTGCAGGCGGTTGCGGTAGCCCGCCATGGTGCACACCGCCAGCAGCGCCGCCGGTTCGATGCGCGTGTCGAAGCTGAACAGCAGCTGCCGTCCCTTCTGGGTGATGTCGGTGATGCCCGTCTCCATAGCCGCCGCACGCAGCATGGCCACGTCCAGCAGCGCCGCCACCGGCTTGGGCACATCGCCGTACCGGTCCAGCAGCTCGTCCATGAGGTCGCCCTCGTCCGCCGGCGTCCGCAGCGCGGCGATGCGGCGGTACAGATCCATCCGCTGCTCGGCGGCGGGCACATAGCCCTCCGGGATATAGGCCGGCATCGTCAGGTCGGCGGAGCACTCCGTCCGCACCTCCGCGCCCCGGCCCTGCTGCTCCAGTACTGCGTCATTCAGCAGCTTCAGGTACATGTCGTAGCCCACGGACATCATGTAGCCCGACTGCTCCGGCCCCAGCAGGTTGCCGGCGCCCCGGATCTCCAGGTCCCGCATGGCGATCCTGAAGCCGGAGCCGAACTCCACATACTCCCGTATGGCGGTGAGCCGCTTGGCGGCCACCTCCGTCAGCACCTTGCCGGTGCGGTACGTCAGATAGGCGTAGGCCCGGCGGGCCGACCGGCCGATGCGTCCCCGGATCTGGTGGAGCTGGCTGAGCCCCAGCCGGTCCGCGTCCTCGATGATGAGGGTGTTCACGTTGGGGATGTCGATGCCCGTCTCAATGATGGTGGTGCACACCAGCACGTCGATGCTGCCCTCGGCCATACGGCCCATGACCCGGCTCAGCTCGCCCTCGGCCATTTTGCCGTGGGCCGTCTCCACCGTCACGCCGTCCCCCAGCAGCTGCTGCAGGCGGGAGGCGGCGGCGGCGATGTTCTCCACCCGGTTGTGCAGGTAGTACACCTGCCCGCCCCGGTCCAGCTCCCGGCGGATGGCCTCACCGATGATGCCCCAGTCGTGCTCCAGCACATAGGTCTGCACCGGCTGGCGGTCCTGGGGCGGCTGCTCGATGGTGCTCATGTCCCGGATGCCGCTGAGCGCCATGTTCAGCGTCCGGGGGATGGGTGTGGCGGACAGCGTCAGCGTATCCACCTGCCGCGCCCGCTCCCTCAGCTTCTCCTTATGGGTCACGCCGAAGCGCTGCTCCTCGTCGATGATGAGCAGGCCCAGATCCTTGAATTCCACATTCTTTGCCAGCAGCTTGTGGGTGCCGATGAGCAGGTCCACCCTGCCCTCCTTCACCCGGGCCAGCACATCCTTCACCTGTGCCGGCGTCCGGAACCGTGACAGCACCTCCACTGTCACGGGGAACGCCCGGAACCGGGCGATGGCCGTGGCGTAGTGCTGCTGGGCCAGCACGGTGGTGGGCACCAGAATGGCGGCCTGCTTGCCGTCCAGAATGCACTTCATGGCTGCCCGCAGCGCCACCTCCGTCTTGCCGTAGCCCACGTCGCCGCACAGCAGCCGGTCCATGGGCGCCGGCTTCTCCATATCCCGCTTGATGTCCCGGATGGCCGCCAGCTGGTCGTCCGTCTCCGTGTAGTCGAAGGACTCCTCGAACTCCTGCTGCCACGGGGAATCCGGCGAAAAGGCAAAGCCCTTCTCCCGCTGGCGCTGGGCGTACAGCTTGATCAGGCCCTCGGCCAGATCCTTTGCCGCCGCCTTGGCCCGGTGGGTGGTCTTGGCCCACTGGTCGCCGGACAGCTTGTTCAGCCGGGTCTTTTCCGCCGCCTCGTCGCTGCCGCCGATGTATTTGCTCACCAGGTCCAGCGATGTGGCCGGCACATACAGGCAGTCGCTGCCGGCGTAGTTGATCTTGATATAGTCCTTTTCCACGCCGTCCACCGGCAGGCGCAGCATCCCGGCGAACCGCCCGATGCCGTGGTGTACATGCACCACCAGATCGCCCACCGTCAGATCGGTGTAGGATTGTATTTTCTGCCGGTTGTCGGCCTTGGCGGGCCGGGGCCGTCTCTTGCTGCCGGACAGCTTTTCCGTGAGCTGTCCTTCCGTCAGCACCGCCAGCTTCAGCCCCGGCCACTCGCTGCCGGCGCTGAGGGCGCCCACGGTGATGCACACCTGTCCCCGCTGGGGCACGGTGCTGCCGGACAGCTCCAGCGCGGCGGGGATCTTCTTATCCCGCAGCAGCTGCTGCATGTTCCTGGCCCGCACCTCGCCGCCGCACAGCACCAGCACGCCGTACCCGGCGGTAAGGTAGTGTACGATGTCGGTGGCCGCCGTCTCCAGACTGCCGCCGTAGCTGGACAGCTGCTTGGCGGGGATGTCCAGCAGCAGCTTCGGCGCCACCAGATACCGGCTGGTGGGCAGGCTCTCCATCTGGCACACAGGGAACCGCTCCAGCTCCGCCGCCGTCTCCGTCTCCGTCAGGGTCAGCCGCCCGAAGGCGCCGGCCATCAGCCCCGCCTCCATGGATGCCGTTACGTCCTGCTTCACCTGCCACACAAAGGCCTTCAGCGCCTCCTGCACCCGGCCCGCCTCGCTGACGCAGACAAGGCAGTCCGCCGGCAGGTAGTCAAAGGCCGTGGCCGCGTCGGGATATACCGCCGCCAGATACCGGTCGCCGCCGGGGGGCGTCACCCCCTGCCGCAGGGACTGGGCATCCTCCTCCAGCCGCTGCCGCAGGGCGGCGGCGTTCTCCTTCTTCGCCAGCCGTCTGGCAGCCGCGTCCATCCGCCGGGCGGCGCTCTCCGCCGTGTCCGCACCGTGAAACGGCAGCACCTCCCCCGCCGGCAGCACCGTGAACGTCTGCCGGTTCTCCACCCTGCGCTGCGTGGTCACATCGAAATCGCCCATGCTGTCCAGCTCATCGTCGAAGAACTCACAGCGCACCGGCCTGTCCGGCCCGGGCGAAAAGATATCCAGAATACCGCCCCGCAGGGCAAACTGTCCCGCGCCCTCTACCTGCTGGGCGCGGACATACCCGGCAGCGGTGAGCTGCGCCGTCAGCGCCGTTACGTCGTACTGCTGCCCCACCTCCAGCGTGAAGGCGGTCTGCCGCAGTACCTCCGGCGGCAGACACAGCTGGGCCATGGCCGCAGCCGTGGCCACCGCCACCCGGGGCGTCTCCTGCGCCAGACGGTACAGCGCCCACAGCCGCCGGTACTCCCACTGACGGCTGTATGCCGCCGCGGGCCGCAGCTGCAGCTCCCGGGCGGGCAGCACCACCGGCTCCTGTCCGGTCAGCGCCCGCAGGTCGGCGGCCTGCCGGGCGCACTCCTGCTCGTCAGCGCACAGCATCAGCAGCGGCCTGCCGGTCTGCGAGGCCGCTGCCGCCGCCACGGCGGCCCGCTGCACCGGGGAGAGCCCCGTGACCGTGCTGTGCTTCTCCCGGCCGTCCATGCCAGCCGTCAGCTCCTGCAGCTGGGGCAGCGTCAGCAGCTGCCGTATCAATCCTTCCATGTGCTCTCCCCTCCTCTCCAAGGCCGGTGCGCCGCCGGCCTGTACTTCCGGTTTATATTCTATGTGGCTTTGCTGAAATTTACCTGAAAAACGTTACCCGTTAAAGCGGTTCATGGCCGTATCCGCCCCCTGCTCCATCAGGCACAGCGCCGCCTCCGCCGCGCGGTCCAGCGTGGCCCGCAGCAGCTTGGCCTCCTCGCCCTGGGGCTTGCCGATGACCCAGTCGATCATCTCGTGGTCGGGATGCTCGGGCATGCCCACGCCCACCTTGATGCGGGGAAAGCCGTCGGTGCCCAGGTGCTGGATAATGTTCTTCAGGCCGTTGTGGCCGCCGGCGGACCCGCTTTTGCGGATGCGCAGCTTCCCCACCGGCAGGGACACATCGTCGGAGATGACCACCACATGGTCCGCCGGCACCTTGTAGAACCGGGCCGCCTCGCCCACCGACTCGCCGGACAGGTTCATATAGGTCTGGGGCTTCATCACCAGGATCTTGCTGCCGTTCCGCTCCAGAATGCCCGTCCACGCCTTGAACCGCAGCTTGGTGAGCTTGAAATTCTCTTTTTCCATCAGGCTGTCCAGCGCCAGCCACCCCATGTTGTGCCGGGTGGATTCGTACTTGCTGCCGGGGTTTCCCAGACCCACCAGGATCCAGTTGACGCCGCCGGTCTGCTTCCGGTTAAAAAACAAGGCTCCCGCCTCCTTCTTGAAAACTAAAGAGGGACTGCAAACGCAGTCCCTCTATTATAACACAGCTTCTGCCGTTTGCAAAGCGTTCAGTTAAACAGCTTGGCGATGGAGATCTCCTGATAGATGCGCTCGATCGCCTCGGCAAACATGGGTGCCACGGACAGGTACTTGATCTTGCTGCAGCCCTCGCCCATAGACTCGGGGATGGTGTTCAGCAGAGCCATCTCCTTGATAACGCTGTCGTTGATGCGCTCCAGCGCCGGGCCGGACAGCACGCCGTGGCTGGCGCAGGCATACACGCTGTTGGCGCCGCCCACCTCTACGATGGCCTTGGCGGCGTTGCAGATGCTGCCGGCGGTATCCACCATGTCGTCAAACAGGATGCAGTCCTTGCCGGCCACATCGCCAATGACGTTCATGACCTCGCACTGGTTGGCCTTCTGGCGGCGCTTGTCCACGATGGCCAGGCTCATGTGCAGCTTCTGGGCGAAGGTGCGGGCGCGGGCCACGGAACCAACGTCGGGGGACACCACCACCATGTCCTCGCACTTCTCGCCGAACTTCTTGGCGTAGTAGTCCACGAACACGGGGTTGCCCAGCAGGTTGTCCACAGGGATGTCAAAGAAGCCCTGGATCTGGCTGGCGTGGAGGTCCATGGTCAACACGCGGTCGGCACCGGCGGCGGTGATCATGTTGGCCACCAGCTTGGCGGAGATGGGATCGCGGCTCTTGGCCTTGCGGTCCTGACGGGCATAGCCGAAATAGGGGATCACCGCGGTGACACGGCCTGCGGAGGCGCGCTTGCAGGCGTCGATCATGATGAGCAGCTCCATCAGGCTGTCGTTGACCGGCTTGCAGGTGGAGTTGATCAGGAACACGTCGCTGCCGCGGACGGTCTCATACAGGGAAACAGAGGCCTCGCCGTCCGCGAAGGATTTTACCTCCGCCTCGCCCAGCTTGATGCCGATGAGCTTGCAGATCTCCTGCGCCAGTGCGGGGTTGGCATTGCCGGTGAAGATCTTGATGTCCTTGCCGTGAGAAATCATGGTGTTACCCTCTCGCTTTCTGTCCGTAACGGAACATTTTTTTGACTGTTTTCTGTGGTGCTGTGCCTGTTAAAAAACAAACAAAAAACGCCGTCGCCCCGCCACTCACCGCTGGAAAAAGCGGCATTCGGCGATGCTGACGGCGCACGCTCCGGCAGAGGAAGCGCACACAGGAAAAATATGGACTTTCGCGCGGCCCAGACGATCCATTGGCCCTTCCTCCCCTCGGTCTGTTTTCTCTGCCCCTATTATAACAGGCTTTGCGGGAAAATCCAGTATTTTTCCCACTTTTTTTGGCAACAATTTTTCAGAGCGGGAAATGCCCATCCAAATCACCATTTTTTCATGGAAACAGCGGCCATTTTTTGTATTTCTACGAAAATGCAGGGATTTTTACCATTTATGAGTTGCATTTTCATTTCTATTGCATTACAATAGGTACGCATTTGAGGAGGGCTGCCGTTTATGCTTCACATCGTGCTGGTCGAACCGGAGATCCCGCAGAACTGCGGCAACATTGCCCGCACCTGCGCCGCCACAGGATGCTCCCTGCACCTGATCCGGCCGCTGGGCTTCGACATCTCCGACCGGGCCGTGAAGCGGGCGGGGCTGGACTACTGGCATCTGGTGACCGTCCGGGACTACGACGGACTGGACGACTTCTTCCGCCGGAACCCGGAGGCCGCCGACGACCTGTGGCTGGCCACCACCAAGGCGCCGCGGGACTATACGCAGGCCCGGTTCTCGCCGGACTGCTGGCTGTTCTTCGGCAAGGAGACGGCGGGCCTGCCGGAGCCGTTCCGCGCGGCCCACTATGACCGGTGCATCCGCCTGCCCATGCGCGCGGAGGCCCGCAGTCTGAACCTCAGCAACTCCGTGGCCATCCTGACCTACGAGGCCCTGCGGCAGAACGGATTCCCCGGCCTGACCGGCGAGGGCGAGATGGCGTGTGTACACTGATATTTATTCAAAAGGAGATGCATCCGTATGAACTACAATAAAAAGACCATTCTGGACGTAGACGTTGCCGGCAAGAAGATCCTGCTGCGCTGCGACTTCAACGTGCCCCAGGACAAGGAGACCGGCGCCATCACCAGTGACAAGCGCATCGTGGCGGCGCTGCCCACCATCCGCTGCCTGCTGGAGAAGAAAGCGGCGGTCATCGCCTGCTCCCATCTGGGCAAGCCCAAGGGTGAGTGGAAGGCCAAGCTGAGCCTGGCCCCCGTGGCCCAGCGTCTCAGCGAGCTGCTGGGGCAGGAGGTCATCTTCGCCAAGGACATCGTGGGTGAGGACGCCAGAGCCAAGGCCGCGGCCCTTCAGGGCGGTCAGATCATGCTGCTGGAGAACCTGCGCTTCGATCCCCGCGAGGAGAAGAATGACCCCGAGTTTGCCAGGGAGCTGGCCTCCATGGCGGAGCTGTATGTGTCCGACGCCTTCGGCACCGTGCACCGGGCCCACGCTTCCACCGCCGGTGTGGCGGCGTACCTGCCCGCCGTGTCCGGCCTGCTGGTGGCCAAGGAGCTGGAGATCATGGGCGGCGCGCTGAACGATCCCAAGCGCCCCTTCGTGGCGGTGCTGGGCGGCGCCAAGGTCAGCGATAAGATCGGCGTTATCAACAACCTGCTGGACAAGGCCGACACCATCATTATCGGCGGCGGCATGGCCTACACCTTCGCCAAGGCACAGGGCGGCTCTATCGGCAAGAGCCTGTGCGAGGACGATAAGCTGGACTACGCCCGCGAGATGATCGAGAAGGCCAAAAAGAACGGCGTGAAGCTGCTGCTGCCCACCGACACCGTGGCGGCGGACGACTTCTCCAACGACGCCCGGCGCCAGGTGGTCAGCACTATGTCCATCCCCGACGGCTGGGAAGGCATGGACATCGGCCCCGACACCATTAAGATATTCTGCGATGCCGTGAAGGGCGCGGGCACCGTGGTGTGGAACGGCCCCATGGGCGTGTTTGAGTTCGACAACTTTGCCGCCGGCACCCGGGCCATGGCTCAGGCGCTGGCCGACAGCGGTGCCGTCACCATCGTGGGCGGCGGCGACAGTGCCGCGGCGGTGGAGCAGATGGGCTTCGCCGACAGGATCACCCACATCAGCACCGGCGGCGGCGCCTCTCTGGAGTTCCTGGAGGGTCTGGAGCTGCCCGGCGTGGCCTGCCTGCTGGACAAGTAAAGGCCCTTGACAGGGGAGGCGCTCCCCCTTTACATCCGATCGTATCAAAGTAATTTGCAGCGATATATTTAGTTTTTTGAAAGACAGAGGAGTAAACGAGTTATGAATCGCAGATACCGTAAGACCATCATCGCCGGCAACTGGAAAATGAACAAGACCGCCAGCGAGACCAAGAAGTTCGCCGAGGAGCTGAAGGCTCTGCTGCCCAAGGCCAAGTGGTGCGACGTGGTGGTGTGCGTCCCCGCCGTGAACATCTCCACCGCCATCAAGGCGTTCAAGGACGCCCGCGTGTCCGTGGGCGCGCAGAACGTGTTCTTTGAGAAGTCCGGCGCCTACACCGGCGAGGTGTCCGCCGATATGCTGAAGGATCTGGGCGTGAAGTACGTCATCATCGGCCACTCCGAGCGCCGTCAGTACTTCGGCGAGACGGACCTCATCGTCAACAAGAAGGTGCTGGCCGCGCTGGAGGCCGGTCTGCACCCCATCATCTGCGTGGGCGAGACGCTGGAGCAGCGTGAGCTGGGCATCACCATGGAGCTTATCGCCCTGCAGGTGAAGTCCGCGCTGGCCGGCGTCCCCGCCGAGAAGCTGCGCAAGTGCGTCATCGCCTATGAGCCCGTGTGGGCCATCGGCACCGGCAAGACCGCCACCGCCGAGCAGGCCGCCGAGGTCTGCACCTTCATCCGCACCACCGTGCGCCACCTGTACGGCGCCCGCATCGCCCGTTCCATCACCATCCAGTACGGCGGCTCCATGAAGCCCGCCAATGCAGCGGAGCTGCTGGGCCAGCCCGACATCGACGGCGGCCTTATCGGCGGCGCGGCCCTGAACGCCGCGGACTTCGTGGAGATCATCAACGCCGCCAATCAGGACTGAACCCAACAGGAGGAAGGCATGAACAAAACTCCGACGACTCTTATCATCATGGACGGCTTCGGCATCGCGCCGCCGGCGGACGACAACGCCGTCACGCTGGCCAATACCCCGGTGCTGGACGGCCTGTTCCGTGACTATGCCCACACCACCCTGTCCGCCAGCGGACTGGACGTGGGTCTGCCCGCCGGGCAGATGGGCAACAGCGAGGTGGGCCACACCAACATCGGCGGCGGCCGCGTGGTGTTCCAGGACCTGCCCCGCATCAGCCGCGCCATTGAGGACGGCAGCTTCTTCCAGAACGAGGCCTACAACAAGGCCATGGACAACTGCCTGCAAAACGGCTCCAGCCTGCACCTGTACGGCCTGCTGTCCGACGGCGGCGTCCACTCCCATATCGACCACCTGTACGCGCTGCTGCAGATGGCAAAGGACAAGGGGCTGCACCGCGTGTATATCCACTGCTTCCTGGACGGGCGCGACGTGTCCCCCACCAGCGGCAAGGGCTTTGTCCAGGCGCTGGCCGACAAGTGCGCCGCGCTGGGCGTGGGTAAGATCGCCACGGTCATGGGCCGCTACTACGCCATGGACCGCGACAAGCGCTGGGAGCGCGTGCAGATGGCCTACGACGCCATGGTGTACGGCGAGGGCAACCACAACGCCGATCCCGTGGACGCCGTGGCCCGCAGCTACGCCAACAACGTCACCGACGAGTTCGTGGAGCCGGTGGTGTGCGACAGCGAGGGCACCATCAGCGACAACGACAGCGTCATTTTCTTCAACTACCGTCCCGACCGGGCCCGCGAGATCACCCGTGCCATCGTGGACCCCGACTTTGACGGGTTCCAGCGGGAGTACTTCCCCACCACCTATGTGTGCAACACGGAATACGATGCCTCCATGCCCAATGTGCTGGTGGCGTGGCCCCGCATCGCCGTGAAGAACGGACTGGGCGAGTACCTCAGCAGCATGGGCATGACCCAGCTGCGCATCGCCGAGACGGAGAAATACGCCCATGTGACGTTCTTCTTCAACGGCGGCGTGGAGAAGCAGTACCCCGGTGAGGACCGGGTGCTGGTGGCCTCTCCCAAGGTCGCCACCTACGACCTGCAGCCGGAGATGAGCGCCGTGGAGGTCTGCGACAAGTGCGTGGAGCGCATCGAGTCCGGCGCCTATGATGTCATCATCCTGAACTTCGCCAACTGTGACATGGTGGGCCACACCGGCGTGCTGGAGGCCGCCATCAAGGCGGTGGAGACGGTGGACACCTGCGTGGGCCGCGTGGTGGAGGCCACCCTGAAAATGGGCGGCATCGCCATGGTCACTGCCGACCACGGCAACGCCGAGGACATGAAGCAGCCTGACGGCAGCCCCATGACCGCCCACACCACCAATCTGGTGCCCTTCATCCTCTGCGGCGCCGGCACGGAGCTGCGCCCCGGCCGTCTGGCCGACATCGCCCCCACCATTCTGGATGTGATGGGGCTTGCCTGCCCGCCGGAGATGGACGGAAAAACGCTGATCGTCAAATAAGCACCATACACCGACAGCCTCCCGGGGCACGCTCCGGGAGGCTTCTTTGCAGAAGGAGCAACTATGGATATCACAGTTATCGGCTGCGGGCGGTGGGGATCCCTCATCACCTGGTACCTCGACCATATCGGCCACCGCGTCACCCTGTACGGCCGGGCCGCATCCCCCCGGATGCAGGCGTTCCTGACCACCCGGCAGAACGACCTGCTGACGCTGCCGGCTTCCGTCGCCCTGTCCACCGACCTGGCGGCGGCGCTGTCCGGCGCGGAGACGGTCATCATCTCCATCGGCTCCCAGAGCCTGCGGAGCCTGCTGGGTCAGCCGGAGCTGCAGGCCCTGCGGGCGCGCACCGTGGTGCTGTGCATGAAGGGTCTGGAGATGGGCACCGGCGCGCGGCTCAGTCAGATCGCGGCGGCGTGCCTGCACCCGTCCAACACCGTGGCCGTCTGGCTTGGCCCCGGCCATGTGCAGGAATTTTACCGCGGCATTCCCAACTGCATGGTCATCGACAGCGAGAATGAGGACGCCAAGCGCCGTCTGGTGCAGGCGTTCTCCAGCGACCTCATCCGCTTTTACTACGGCGGCGACATGATCGGCAACGAGGTGGGCGCCGCCGCCAAGAACGTGGTGGGCATCGCCGCCGGCTTTCTGGACGGCTTTGAGATGTCCAGTCTCAAGGGCGCCCTGATGAGCCGCGGCACTCGGGAGGTGGCCCGGCTCATCAAGGCCATGGGCGGCAGCGAGCTGTCGGCCTACGGCCTGTGCCATCTAGGGGACTACGAGGCCACTGTGTTCTCCCCTTACAGCCACAACCGGCAGTTCGGCGAGTCCTTCGTCCGGGGCCATGACTACCACCAGCTGGCGGAGGGCTATTACACCGTCAAGGCCCTGATGCTGCTGGGCCGGCGGTACGGCGTGGAGCTGCCCATCTGCAAGGCCGTCCACGACATCCTCTATGAGCAGGCCGCGCCCAGGGACGTGCTGGCCGACCTGCTGCGCCGGGGCCTGACGGAGGAGTTCTACGATTAAGCGGCACAGAAATGTGAATAAAAAAGTCTCTGCCTGGTCACAATGCAGGCAGAGACTTTTTTATTCCGGCGTGCCGCAGGCCGAAAACTGCGGCGGTGGGTACGTCCCACCCGAAAGGCGCGTATGAGCAGATTCGACAAGAGCAAACTCCAGGCCATGTTCGGCGGCAAGGGCTTCTACATAGCCCTTGCGGTGTGCCTGCTGGCCGCCGGGACTATCGGCTATATCACCCTGTTCTCCTCCGACTCCCCCGTGAAGGAGCCCGACCCCGTCATCGAGATCAAGCCCGCCCCCGTCACCCCCGCGCCCACGGTGCCCACCAAGCCGGTGATCCAGTCGGAGCCTATCGAGGTACCGGTACAGGAGCCCGCCGTCATTGAGGAGCCGGTGGAGCTGCTGCCGGAGGTCATCTCCCCGCTGGACGGTACCACCGTCACGGTGTTCAGCATGACGGAGCTGCTGTATGACCAGACCATGGCGGACTGGCGCACCCACAACGGCATCGACGTTCAAGCCGATGAGGGCGCGGCGGTCAAGACCGCCGCGGACGGCACGGTGCTGTCCGTCGCCAACGACGAGCTGATGGGCACCACCGTGGTCATCCAGCACAGCGGCGGCTACACCACCCAGTACAGCAGTCTGCAGACGGATGTGCCCGTGGAGGCCGGACAGGCCGTCAGCGCCGGCGATGTCATCGGCTGCGTCGGCTCCACCAGCGCGGCGGAGAGCGAAATGGGACCTCACCTCCACTTCTCCGTCAGCCAGGATGGCAGCGTCATTGACCCCCACGCCTATATCGAGGACTGAACATGCCCGAAAAGGGCGGGACAGAAGCATCTGTCCCGCCCTTTTCTCTTGTCGGAGATGTCTCCTGTGCGCGAAAGCCGCGCGGCCCATGCAGTGTGTGCCGTCCCCCTTGACAGCGCACGGGGCCATCCCGGCTCCGCGCCTTCCCCCTGTGACGGGACCACGCCCCGCGGCGGCACTGCCGCCGGTGGATGCAGTATATTCCCCTCTGCCCGCATTGTACCACATTATTGATTCAAAGTAAATAATCATTTTCTAAAAGAAAATTATAATTTACCAGGAACATTGATAGCATATGTAGGAGGTGAGAAGTATGCATACCGAATATCCCGAAAAATATACGACCCTTGGGTTGAAGATCGCATATTACCGCAAAAAGGCGGGCTACACGCAGGAGACGTTTGCCGAGCTGATCGGCAGGAGCGTCAACTTTCTGGCGCAGGTGGAGGGCACGGGAATGGTACGCGGCATCTCCCTGGAGACACTGTTCAAGATTGCCGACACGCTGCATCTCCCGCCGTCCAAGCTGCTGGAGGATGACTGAACCCCCGAAAAGACCGGCGCATCCCTGCGGGATGCGCCGGTCTTTTGCGTTCAGTTCATGGCGGTCACGGTGCCCAGGAACAGGGGCAGGTTGGCATGGGTGTCCACGATCATGTACACAAACGGGCGGTCCAGCACCACGCGATGCACCTCCGGCGGCTCGGCTGCGCCGGCAGCCGTCTCGATGGCCGTGACGGCGGCGGCCTTGGTGCCGTTCTCGTCCAGCTCCAGATAGGTCTTGTGCAGCACAGCGCCGACGTAGAGCTGGTCGTTGGGCGCGCCGCCCATGGCCCGCAGATCCGCCGCCGCGCTGTCAAAGGCGTCGGTGACGCCCATGGCCTTCAGCGCGTCGCTCAGTTCCAGCGAGGAGGATGCCTTGAACCGGGGGATGGCGGCCTCCACCGTGCCGTGCTGGGGGTCATTCAGCAGGGCGTGGAGCTTGCCGCCGGTGAGCCCGGCCACATAGTCCGTTATGGAGACGCCCTCATTGGGCAGCAGCCCCACAAAGGCGTAGCGGCCGCCGTCGTAATACTTCATAAAGCCGGTGGTGTTGTCGTCGGACAGATAGAGGCTCTCCTGCGACCACAGCAGATCCGCCGTCTGGCGGGTGCCGTCGGCGGCAGTGAACACCCCGTCCTTCTGGATGTTCTCCTTCTCGTAGGGCTTCTTCCACTTGGCGTCAAAGCACACGGCGTTCACCAGATAGAGCATGGTGCGCTCGCCGGGCGCCTGCTCCAGCAGCTTGTCGATCATGCCGTCGGTCTGATCGCTGACCCAGTGGTTCAGGTCGTTTTTCATGGCCTCGTCAAAGGCGGAGCGGTACACCTCCGCGTCATAGTAGCTGACGCAGTTGTCCAGAAAGCTGTCCTCCACCCGGAAGATGTCCCGCACCCACAGGGAGTTGGCCAGCGACAGCTTGCACTTCTTCGTGTTCTCCGGCAGGCTCATGCGATAGGTGTACAGATAGTCGTTGAGTGTGTCCCGGTCCATGCCCGTCACCTGCTCCAGCTGGGCCAGTGTCTCGCCGGAGGCGCCGTTGGCGGTCATACCCAGGGCGTACAGCAGCGATACCGGCGAGAGCAGCACGCTCTCCCTCCCCGCCGTCTGCCGCAGGAGGGCGGCGGCAAAATCCATGACCGCGCTGCTGTCGTCGGTCAGATCGGTCCGTGTATCAATGGTCTGGGCGGTGATGCCGTCGGTGAGACACTGGGCCTCGATCCTGCCGCCGCAGCCAAACAGCGGCAGTGCCATGCAGACAGCCAGCACCAGCGCCGCGATGCGCTTTCCCATGAGATCAGCTCCTTTCGTTCTCTCTACCCTCTTAGACGCAGCCGCGGGCGGAAAGGTTTCCCTTCCGCGCAAAAAAGCGGGCACACGCAGGCGGAAGGCCCCGTCTGTCTGTGTCCGCTTTTTTGTCTCACAGCGCCATATGCTCCAGCGCACAGCGGGCGGCGGCCTGCTCGGCCTCCTTCTTGCTGCGCCCTTCGCCGGTGCCCGCCACCTGTCCGTTCAGCAAAACGCGGAACGAAAACACTCGGTCGTGATCCGGGCCGGCGGTGCCCGTCATCTCGTACCGCAGCACCTGATCGGGCTTGCGCTGCACCAGCTCCTGCAGCTCCGTCTTGTAATCCCGGCGGCGCTCCTCCACCCGCTCCTCCTGCTCCTTGTCCAGCAGGACGCGGTGGATGATATCCCGGGCAGCGTCCATGCCCCCGTCCAGATAGACGGCGGCGAACACAGACTCCGTGGCGTCGGCCAGAATGGACGGACGGCGCCGCCCGCCGCCCAGCTCCTCGCCCCGGCCCAGCCGCAGGTACTCGCCCAGTCCCAGATACTGCGCCACCTCGTGCAGGCTCTCCTCGCACACCAACGCGGCCCGGATGCGGGTCAGATCGCCCTCCGGCAGGTCGGGGTGCTTGGCGTACAGATACTCCGCCGTCACGAACCCCAGCACCGCGTCGCCCAGAAATTCCAGACGCTCGTTGCTGCTGATGCCCGCGCCCCGGTGCTCGTTGGCGTAGGAGCTGTGGTACAGCGCGTTCTCCAGCAGCGCAGGGCTGCGGAAGGCATAGCCCAGCTTCGTCTCCAAGGCGTGCATTTCACACCATCTCCTTTCCCAAAAAGACGACCCCGCGCAGGCGGGGCCGTGTCTCGTTTCCTCTATGTCAGATCAACCGAGCTTGCTGCTGAGATAGCGGACGCAATCGCCGACGGTCTTCAGTGCCGCCAGATCCTCCTCGTCGATCTCGCCGATGTCGAACTCCTCCTCCATGGCCATGACCAACTCGACCAGATCCACGGAATCGGCACCCAGATCGTCCACGAAAGAACTCTCCATGCTGATCTCATCGGTGTCGATAGCAAACTGCTCGGCGATAAGATCCTGCATCGTTTTGAAGATCTCCTCCATTGTCACGGGGTATTCCTCCTTCTTTTTTTCTCCGAATAGAATACGGCAATCATACCGGCCTGTCAATACCTTTTTGCCTTTTTTATTCGGCCGCCAGCTGCATCCTGTCTATATTGGCTGTAATGGCCTCCACAATGCCGCTCTGCGCCACCTGGATAGCCTGTCCGACGGCGTTCTCGATGGCCTCCGCGTTGGAGGCGCCATGGGCCTTGATCACCGGTCTGGAGATGCCGATGAACGCGGTGCCGCCCACCTTGTTGGGGTCGAGTCTGGCCTTGAAGGCGTTGAGTCCCGGCATCACCAGCAGGGCCGCAATCTTTGTCAGCAGATTTTTCTTGAACATGCCCTTCAGCGCGGAGCCTGCAAAGGAGCCGACGCCCTCGATGCTCTTGAGCATGATGTTGCCGGAAAAGCCGTCGGTGACGATGACATCGCAGCCGCCCTTGATGGCCTCCTTGGCCTCTATGTTGCCGATGAAGTGCAGGTCGCCCCGCTCCCCGGCCTGCCGCAGCAGCGCCAGCGTCTGCTTCTGCAGCTCGGTGCCCTTGCTGTCCTCGGTGCCGATGTTCAGCAGGCCCACCCGGGGCTTTGCCACGCCCAGCACCCGCTGGGCGTAGAAATTGCCCAGATAGGCGAACTGCACCAGATACTCCGGCGTACACTCGGCGTTGGCGCCGCAGTCGATAAGCACGGCGCTGCCGGTGGTGGTGG
>OJPD01000167.1_pt1 | contig 54145 bp, 53 predicted proteins | sample 1598371 | NCBI WGS metagenome assembly OJPD01 (sample SAMN03922478, study PRJEB24848) | human gut metagenome | isolation source: stool sample | host: Homo sapiens | place: Germany | collected 2010-11
CATACAGCCGGGGGATCATGCTCACCAGCGTGGTCTTGGCGCTGCCGGTGCCGCCCAGAATGCCCACGGTCATGCCGCTTTCGATGTGCAGGTCGATGTCCGTCAGGTTCCAGCCCTCCGCCGTGGGATGATACTTGAAATACACATGCTCGAACCGGATGTCGCCGTTGTCCACGGTCAGCGCCGGGTCGGCCTGGGCATCGGTGATCTGGGGCTGTTCGTCCAGCACCTCCACGATGCGCCTGCCGCAGGCGATGGCACGGGTCAGGATCATCAGCACCATGGACACCATCATCAGCGACATCAGTATCTCGCTGGCATAGGTGAAAAAGGCCATCAGGTCGCCGGAGAGCAGGGTGCCCTCCGCCACGTCGTGACCGCCCAGCCACATCAGGGACACGATGGTGCCGCCCATGATCATGATCATGATGGGCATGAACATCACCACAAAGCCGAAGGCCCGCTCCGCCGTATCCCGCAGCGTGTCGCTGCGGACGCGGAACTTCTTCTCCTCCTCGTCCTCCCGGACGAAGGATTTCACCACCCGGACGGCGTTGAGGTTCTCCTGCACCACAAGGTTCAGGTCATCGGTGGCGCTCTGCAGCGCCGTGAAGAACGGCCCCACATACCGGATGACGATGACCACCGCGATGATCAGCAGCGGTACCGCCACCAGGAACACCTGGCTCAGATCCAGGCTGATCTCCATGGCCTTCACCAGCGCCGTCACCAGCATCACCGGCGCCCGGACACACATGCGCATGCCCATGAACAGCGTCATCTGCACCGACGACACATCGTTGGTCAGGCGGGTGATCAGGCTGGCGGTGGAAAAATGCTCGATGTTGGCAAAGGCGAACCGCTGCACCTGCTCATACTCCGCCTGCCGCACATTGGCACCGAAGCCCATGGCCGCCTTGGCGGCCAGCGCCGCCGCGCCCACACCGCAGGCCAGCGCCGCCATGGCCATCAGGAACATCTTCAGGCCCGTCAGCAGGATGTAGCTCCTGTTGCCGGTGGCGATGCCCACGTCCACGATCTCGCTCATGGCCTGGGGCAGCTCCAGCTCCAGCACGGCCTCACCCGCCGAGCACAGCACGCCCAGCAGGACGTACAGCCGGTAGCCCCGCGTATACGGGGCAAGCTTTCTCAGCATACGTCACCCTCCTCCGTCAGATTCTTCGCCACCCGCAGCAGCAGCGACGTCAGAAGCTGTACCTCCTCCGGAGAGAAGTCCTTTTCCAGACAGTCGTTGACCTCCTGCACGATGGCGGTGAACTTATCATAAAACTGCATGCCCTGGGGCGTCAGCGCCAGCAGCCGGCACCGCCCGTCTGACGGGCTGGCGGTGCGCCGCAGCATGCCCTTCTCCTCCAGCCGGTCCACGATGCCGTTGACCGTGCTGGGCTTTACCATCAGGTGCCGCTCCAGCTGCTTCTGGTTGACCTCGCCCTCCGTCTCGTGAAGGTAGGTCAGCGTCCTGCACTGCATGGGCGATACGTCGTACTGCCGCAGCTTGCGCACCATCAGCTTCTGCACCTGGTGGTCGCAGTAGCCGAACAGCGGGCCGAAATGCTCCGGCCGCTCTGTGATACACTTCTTCACAATGTGCCCCCTTTCTTTTTATTTCGCACGCGAACTATTAGTGCGCTAAATAATAGCACGGCCTCCGCGGAATGTCAAGGGCACTTTTGCGGCGGGCTTGTGAACAATTTGTGAATCCTCTCACAAACCTGTTGACTTTCTGAGCCGCCGTGTTATGATAACATCAGAAAGCATGTAAGTGACATTGTTATTCTCTCTCCTTTACCAAAAAAGAAACCGCGCACCTCTCGGTGCGCGGTTTCTTTTTTGCGCTCCGCACCCGCCGTCCCGCCGCCGCATAGAATGGCCGGAAGCAGCCTGCAAAAAGGAGGAGACGGCCATGGAGCAGTACACAGCGGCACTGGCGGGCAATCCCAACGTGGGAAAATCCACGGTATTCAACGCCCTGACGGGCATGCACCAGCACACCGGGAACTGGCCCGGCAAGACGGTGGCGGTAGCGGAGGGTACATACGTCTGGCAGGGCGCGGCCTTCCGGCTCATCGACCTGCCGGGGACATACTCCCTGCGGGCGGATTCGCCGGAGGAGCAGCTGGCCCGGGACTTCATCTGCGGTGGTGATGCCGACGTAACGGTGGTGGTGGCAGACGCCACCTGCCTGCGGCGCAACCTGCTGCTGGCGGTACAGCTCCGCTGCCGCACCGCCCGGCTGGTACTGTGCCTGAATCTGATGGACGAGGCCCGGAAAAAGGGCGTCTCCGTGGACACGGAGGCCCTGTCCCGGGGTCTCGGCGTGCCGGTGGTCACGGCGGCAGCCCGCAGCGGACAGGGGCTGGACGCCCTGCGCACGGCGATGCTGGATATGGCCCGCCGCCCCGCCGCGGAGGATGCATGGCCGCCGCTGGACGGCGACGACAGCGCCGCCGTGTCCCGCCGTGCGGCGGACATCGCCGACGCCTGCCTGTCCGCCCGCCCGGAGGAGGTCCATGCCCGCGACCGGCGGCTGGACCGGCTGCTCACCGGCTCCGCCACCGGCATCCCGGTGATGCTTCTGCTGCTGGGTGCGGTGTTCTGGCTGACCATCTGGGGCGCCAACGCCCCCTCCGCCCTGCTGAGCCGGTGGCTCATGGCGCTGCAGGAGCCGCTGCGGACGCTGCTTTCCGGCGCGCCGTGGTGGGTACAGGGCGCGCTGGTGGACGGCGTGTACCGCACGGCGGCGTGGGTGGTGGCGGTGATGCTGCCGCCCATGGCCATCTTCTTCCCGCTGTTCACCCTGCTGGAGGACGCGGGCTACCTGCCCCGCGCGGCCTTTGTGATGGACCGTTTCTTCCGGGCCGCCGGCGGCAGCGGCCGCCAGAGCCTCACCATGTGCATGGGCTTCGGCTGCAACGCCTGCGGTGTCACCGGCTGCCGCATCATCGACAGCCCGCGGGAGCGGCTGGTGGCCATTCTCACCAACGCCTTCGTCCCCTGCAACGGACGGTTCCCCACCCTCATCGCCCTCATCAGCCTGTTTTTCCTGGGCGGCACCATGGGGCTTGGCCGCTCCCTGCTGGCGACGGCGCTGTTTCTGGGGTGCATCCTCTTCGCCGTCGCCATGACGCTGCTGGCCTCCCGGCTGCTGACGGCCACGGTGCTGCGGGGCCAGCTGTCCGCCTTCTCGCTGGAACTGCCGCCCTACCGGATGCCCCGTGTGGGGCAGGTGCTGGTGCGGTCACTGCTGGATCGGACGCTGTTCGTGCTGGGCCGTGCGGTGACGGTGGCTGCCCCCGCCGGACTGCTCATCTGGACACTGGGCAGCATCTCCGTCCGCGGCGGCAGTCTGCTGACGGTGCTGGCCGGTGCGCTGGACGGCCCCGGACATCTCATGGGGCTGGACGGCATGGTGCTGCTGGCGTTTCTGCTGGGCTTCCCCGCCAACGAGATCGTGCTGCCGGTACTGCTGATGGGGTATCTCCAGACCGGAAGCCTCACGGACTACGGCAGTCTGGCGGAGCTGTCCGCCGTCCTCACCGCCAACGGCTGGACGGCTCAGACGGCGGTGTGCATGCTGGTGCTGTGCCTTCTGCACTTCCCCTGCGGCACCACCTGCCTCACCATCCTCCACGAGACGGGCAGCGCCCGGTGGACGGCGCTGGCGGCGGCACTGCCCACCGCCATGGGCGCGGCGGTGTGCATGGTCATCCACGGCGTCTGGACGCTGCTGGGTTAGCAAATCGACAAAAAACAGTTGCCAAGCGGCGGAATTTGTAGTAGAATACCTTGGTGAACTCGTCCTCCGCCGATAGCTGCGGGGCCGGTCTCGCGCAATGGATACCCACGAATCATGTCAGGCGGGGAACCGAGCAGCATTAAGAGGGATCATCCATGTGCCGCGGGGACGCCGGCTTCGCGGCTATGGGCGGAGGACGTTTCTATTTTTATTTGACAGGAGGTGCGCCCGTGTATCAGGCTCTGTACCGCAAATACCGTCCCAAGACCTTTTCCGAGGTGGTGGGACAGTCCCATATCACCGATACGCTTCAGCGGCAGGTGGCGGAGAGCCGCGTGGGACACGCCTACCTTTTCACCGGCACCCGCGGCACCGGCAAAACCACCTGCGCCCGTATCCTCGCCAAGGCGGTCAACTGCGAGCATCCCGTGGACGGCGCGCCCTGCTGCCAGTGCGACAGCTGCCGGGGCATCGACGCCGGCACGCTGCTGGACGTGACGGAGCTGGACGCCGCCTCCAACGGCAGCGTCAATGACGCCCGCACCCTGCGGGAGGAGGCGGTCTATCCCCCCTCCGTGCTGAAAAAGCGGGTGTACATCATCGACGAGGTGCACATGCTCTCCCGGGACGCCTTCAACGCCCTGCTGAAGATCATGGAGGAGCCGCCGGAGCATCTGCTGTTCATTCTGGCTACCACCGAGCTGCACAAGGTGCCGGCCACCATCCTCTCCCGCTGTCAGCGCTTCTCCTTCAAGCGCATCCTGCCCCGGGACACGGAGCAGCAGCTGCTGAAGATCGCGGCGGCGGAGGACATCGCCCTGACGGCGGACGGCGCGGAGATCCTGGCCCGCATGGCCAACGGCGCGCTCCGTGACGCCCTGAGCCTGCTGGATCAGTGCCGCGCCGTGGAGGGCGGCATTGATAGCCGCGCCGTGCTGGACACGCTGGGTCTGGCCGGCGGCACCCAGACGCTGCAGCTCATGCGCTGCCTGCTGGCCCGGAACGCCGCCGATGCGCTGGCCCTGTTCGACCAGCTGTACCGCGGCGGCAAGGACGTGGCCGCCCTGCTGGGCGAGCTCAGCGACCTTGCCAGGGACATGACGGTGATGAAGGCCGCGCCGGAGGGCGGCGCCGCCCTGCTGTCCGGCGTCTACGACCGCAAAACCCTCACCGACTTGGGCCGCGACCTGCCCATGAGCCGGTTTTTGTACATGGCGGATACGCTGCAAGGCTGCTGCGCGTCGCTGGCGGACAGCATCCGCCCCCGCACAGCGGCGGAGCTTTGCCTGCTGCGCCTGTGTGACGAGAGCCTGTCCGGTGACCTGACCGCCTTTGACCAGCGGCTGGCACGGCTGGAGCAGGCGGTGCAGCAGGGCGGCGTCCCGCCCCGGCAGCGTCCCGCCCCCCGGCGGGAGACGCCGCAGCCCCGGCCACAGCCCGCCTACGAGGAACCGCCGCTCCCGGAGGAGCCGCCGCTTCCCGAGGAGCCTCCTCTGCCGGAGCAGGCCGTCCGTGACTACGGCCTTCCGGAGGAGCCGCCTGTCCGTCCCGCGCCCCAGCCCGCGCCCCGTCCTGCCCCCGCAGCCCGGAGCACCTCCGCATCGGCGCCCGCCGGCGATACCGCCGTGTGGCAGCGGCTGCTGGATCAGTACAAGGGCCGCCTGCCGGTGAATGTGCGGGTCATGCTGAACATGGTGTCCGGCGTGGTGGACGGTGACTGCCTCACTGTGCTGTGCCGGGACGACTTCACCCTGAAGCAGCTGGACAAGCCGGAGGTCACCGCCGTTCTGCGGGAGGTCACCGCCGCCGACCAGGGCCGCGACATCCGCGTGGCGCTGGAGATCGGACAGGCCCCGTCGGCCAGACGCGCCGCGCCCCGGCCTGCGCCGCCCTCCATGCCGAAACCGGCCCCGCGCCCGGAGACGCAGGAGCCGCCGAAGCCCGTGCCCGCTGAGGACACACCTCCGTGGGAGGCCCCTGTGCCGTCCCCCGACGGCGATAAGCTCAACGAGCTGCTGCAGAACGGTCAGCAGCTGGACAGCTTCCAGATCAAATAAAACCAACGATACAAAGGAGAACAGAACATGGCAAAGGGATACAGCGCCCGCAAGGGCTTTTCCGGCGGTGCCGGCATGATGCAGCAGCAGGCCCAGATGCAGCAGAAGCTGCTGAAGATGCAGCAGGAGATGAACAAGGCCCAGGAGGAGGTGGAGAACAGCTCCTTTACCGCCTCCGTGGGCGGCGGCGCGGTAACGGCGGTGGTCAGCGGCAAGAAGGAGCTGACCGCCCTGACCATCAAGCCCGACGCGGTGGACCCTGAGGACGTGGAGATGCTGCAGGATCTGGTGATCTCCGCCGTCAACGAGGCCCTGCGCCAGGCGGAGGACGCCATGAGCACCTCCATGAACGCCCTGACCGGCGGCCTGAACATTCCCGGTCTCGGCCTGTAAACCCGCACAAAAAGCACCCCGAAGCATGGCTTCGGGGTGCTTTTTTCATCTGTCAAAATACGTCACCAGCAGGTCTGTCACCATGCCGTAGCTGCGGACGCCGTTTTCGTCCCCGTTGGTCTTGAGGAACACATCGTACACCGTCTCCGACGCCTGCGACACCGGCCCCCGGAACTGCGCCCAGTAGGCGCTGTCCGCCCGCAGGTCGGCCCGCACCTCCTCCGGCATCGTCTCCCGGACGGCAAGGCACCGCTCCGGATCCGCCCGGTACAGGGCGTTGGACAGATATACATAGCCCTCCAGCCACCCGGCATAGCGGTAGGCCGGATCCTCGCTGCGCGTGGCCGCCAGGATCCCCACGAAATTGCACTCCTGCTCGGAGATAATGCCCCGCTGGTGGGCCATCTCGTGGCACACCGTGGCCGGCAGGTACGCCGACGGGCTGTCCATGTTCACGTTGGCCTCGCCGGTAAAGGGGAAGTAGAACCCGGTGAACCGCAGGACGCTGAGCGCGCGGGAGCAGCCGAAGGGCTTCACGCGCCCCGTCGCCATCCGAAGAAAGGGAAATTCGTCGTACAGGCCGTCGTAGGCGTCCCCGGCAGCGGCCAGAATGGCTTTCCGGTCCGCAGTGCAGACGCCGTCCCCGCTTCGAGGCACCTCCCCGGCGGCCGCGGACAGCTCCTCCGCAAAGTACAGCGTCACACGCTCCAGCGCCTCTGCCGACACGGGCTGGGCGGTGATGCCGCTCTTCTCCTGAAAGCCGTCGGTGCTGTAGGCAGTGCCCCACAGCAGGCAGAACCCCGCATACACCGTCAGGACGATACACCCGGCGGTCAGCACGAAGTCCGCCAGCACCGCACCCCGGCGCGGCCCCGTTGTGAGCCGCCGCACCGTGCAGGCCAGCCAGATCAGCGCCGCCCAGATGCCCGTCAGGATCAGCACCTCGCCCACGGAGCCGTCAAAGAAGTCGCACAGCCGGGACACCCGGCGCATCACCGGGAAGATGACGCTGCCGCACAGCCAGTTCATGGCGTCGCGGTCGGTGCGCAGCGCGAAGTAGGCAGCAAAAAACAGCGCCAGCGCCGCCAGCCACCGAAGCAGCGGACGGCGCCGGGACAGATACGCCCTCACAGCGGCAGGGGCCGGCCCGTGAAGCACATGACGCAGCTCGCCTGCACCACGGCCCTGCCGTTCTCGTCGGTGACCTCCGCCGAGCAGAAGGCCAGCTTGCCGCCCACCCTGTCCACCTTCCCCACGGCGGTAAGGGTGCTGTCCGCCGGCGCGGCGGCCAGATAGTCGATGCTGGCGTTCACCGTCACCACCATCTCCTGCCGCAGCGTCATGATGGCCATGCCCATGGCCACGTCGCACAGGGAAAACAGGATACCGCCATGGGCGCCGCCCCAGCGGTTCAGACTGTCCTCGCACATGGGCAGCACCACCGTGGCGGTGCCGTCGGACAGATCAGCCGTGTACATATGGTTGTGGGTGAGAAACGGCTCCTTATTGTTGCCGAAATCCAAAAGCGTCTGCTTCAGCTGTTCAGTCATGTTTTTCCTCCGATGTCGCTGTTTCCGGCGTATTTTCCGACCCCGCCGTCCGGGCGCGCTCCACATAGGCGTAGGCCTCCGTGGGCATATCGCGGCGGCGCAGCCGCCGGTCCAACAGATACTTCACCAGCTCCTGCAGGCAGGCGAAAATGGGCACACCCAGGAACATGCCCAGCACGCCGCCGAAGCCGCCGCCCACCAGAATGGCCACGATGACCCAGAAGCTGGATATGCCGGTGGCGTCGCCCAGGATCTTCGGCCCCAGGATGTTGCCGTCGAACTGCTGCAGCACCACGATGAAGATCACAAAGATCAGGCACTGCTTGGGGCTGACCAGCAGGATCAGGAAGGCCGACGGGATGGCTCCCAGAAACGGCCCGAAGAACGGGATAATGTTGGTCACGCCCACCACCACGCTGACCAACGGGGTGTAGGGCATCTTCAGGATGGAGCAGCCCACGAAGCACAGCGCGCCGATGATCAGGGAGTCCAGCAGCTTACCCCGGACGAAGCCGGAGAAGATGCGGTCCACCTGCCGGGTGCCGTGGACGACGGCGTTGGCCTTCTTCTCGTCGAACAGGGCGTAGACCGCCTTGCAGCAGCGGGCCAGACTCTTTTCCTTCATGGTCATCAGGTAGATGGACACGATGATGCCCACGATCAGGTCGGTGGCAAAGCTGACCACACTCCAGATACCACTCCAGATGCCGCCGGTCAGTGTGCCCAGCGCCCCCTGCGCCCAGGGCAGGATGTGGTCCTTCAGCAGCGTCACGCCGTCGCTGTAGTACTTGGTCACGAAGTCCGCCACCCATACGGCGATCTCGTTCTCGCTGTCCAGCAGGCCGTCGGCCCAGTTGTACACCTTATAGTAATACGCCTCGGCGTTGTTGATGAGCATGGTCACGCTGTCCACCAGCTGCGGGATCAGCACGCTCATCAGCAGGTACACCAGCAGGATGGCCACCGCCTCCGCCAGCAGGATGCTGGCAAACCGCAGGACGCCCGCCGCGTTTTTGACGTGCTTTTGAGGAAACGCCTTCTGCCACCCGGTGTGGAGCACCCGCTCGATCCAGTTCATCACCGGCGTCAGCAGGTAGGCGATGGCGCAGCCGTACAGCACCGGCGCCAGCACGGAAAACAGCTTGTCCACAAAGTGCTGGAGCGTGGCGCCCATATAAAACGTATCATAAAACACCAGCACGGCGCAGACGGTGAGAAACGCCGTCAGGCCCCATTTCACATATTGCGTCCGCCGCTTCATCCGCATCACTCCTTTGTCCTCTATCATAGCCGACAGTGCCCGGTTTTGCAAGATTTTTTCTGTCCTCCTGCACCGTGCCTGCCTCGGACACCGCTGCCGCTCTGCCTGTTGCAATTTCTCATATCCTATGGCATAATGATAGGACACTCGCGCACGGCCGACGTGCGCGGCATCATCGGCACACAAGAGGAGGAGAGCCATGAAGAAGCTCCTGTTCATTGTCAATCCCCGGGCGGGCAAGACCAAGTCCAGCGCCCCCCTGTTCGATGCGGTAGCCGCCCTGTCCCGGGCCGGCTATCTGGTGCGCGTCTTTGTCACGGAGGCCGGCGGCGACGCCAGCCGCGTGGCGGCGGAGTGGGGTCCCGACTATGATGTGGTGGTCTGCGCCGGCGGCGACGGCACCCTGAACGAGACGATCTCCGGGCTGATGACGCTGCCGCAGCGCCCGCTGCTGGGCTACCTGCCCAACGGCAGCACCAACGATTTCGCCGCCAGTCTCCACCTGTCCTCCGACCCGCGGCTGGCCGCGCTGGACATTGCCGGCGGCAGCCCTCACCCGCTGGACATCGGCCGGCACAACGACCGCTACTTCGCCTATGTGGCGTCCTTCGGTGCCTTCACCCGCTCGTCCTACTCCGCGTCCCAGGCGGCGAAAAACGCCCTGGGCCACTTCGCCTACATTCTGGAGGGTCTGGGCGATCTGGACTCCCTGCGCCCGTACAGCTGCTGCATCGAGGCGGACGGCGAGGTGTTCGAGGGCGACTTCATTTTCGGTGCCGTGTGCAACTGCACCTCCATGGGCGGCCTGGTGAAGCTGGACCCCAGCCGCGTCAAAATGGACGACGGCCGGTTCGAGCTGCTGCTCCTCCGGATGCCCAAGTCGGCGCTGGATCTGCAGAACCTCATCACCGCCATGACCCGGATGCAGTACGACTACCCCGGCGTCATCTTCCGCCATGTTCAGCGCGTCACCCTGACCACCCAGGCCCACATCCCCTGGTCGCTGGATGGCGAATACGCCCCCAGCGCGGCGCGGGTGGACATCGAGAACCTGCCGGGCGCGGTGTCCCTCCTCCGCTGACCCGCACCTCCTCCAAAAATACGCAAAAGGACGCCGGAGCGTTGCTCCGGCGTCCTTCTTATGTACTTTTTAGAAGAAGAATTCCTTGATCTGCCCGTACAGGATGAGGATCATGCACAGCGGGGTGATGAACTTCACGCAGACCTTGAAGAAGCCATAGCCGCTCATGGCGTGACCGGACTGCTCGCACTCGTCCTTGACCACCTCTGGCCCGATCTCCCAGCCGATCATCAGCGACATCAGCAGGGCGCCCAGCGGCATCATGATGCCTTCGGACAACATATCCCAGAAGTCCAGCCAGTCGGCAGCCCATGTGGGCAATTCGCCCGTCATACCCAGAAGATTACCTGGCGCAAAGCCCGTGGAGCCCAGCGCATCGGCGCAGACCAGAATGCAGCCCAGACCCACGCAGGCCGCAGCGATGAGGGTGTAGGTCTTACGCTTGTCGCCCTTGCCGGCGTCGCGGGCCTTATCCACGAAGTGGGCCACGATGACCTCCAGCAGAGAGATGGAGGAGGACACGGCGGCGAAGACCACCAGCAGATAGAACAGGATGCCGAAGATGGGGCCAAGGCCGCCCATACGGCTGAACACGTTCTGCATGGTGATGAACAGCAGCTTGGGGCCGCCCAGCGTGCCGTCGGGGTCCAGGGCAAAGCGGCCGGGAATGACGCACAGACCGGCCATCAAAGCCACCAGCGTATCCATGACGATGATGAGGATGGCGTTCTTCTGCAGGTTCTCCTTCTTCTGCAGGTAGGAGCCGTAGGTGATCATGGCGCCCATGCCCAGAGACAGGGAGAAGAACATCTGGCCGCCTGCGGTAGCCAGCACCGTCAGGAAGTCGGGAGCCTTGTCAATGACGCCGTTGGCGACAGCCCAGCCGGGAACAAACATGTACTTCAGGCCTTCCACAGCGCCGGGCAGGGTGCAGGCGCGGATGATGCAGATCAGCAGCATCACGAACAGCGCGGGCATACCCACGGAGCAGACCTTCTCAATACCGCCGCCGATACCGCCGATGACGATGATCATGGTGATGGCCACGAAGATCAGACCGTAGATGATAGCCTCGGTGGGATTCCCGAGAAATGCGCCGAACACCTCAGCGCCTACGGAAGTGCCGTTGGCGTCAGCGACCGCAGCCAAGGCGTTGGAGCCGAAGCCCGCGCCGAACAGGTCGCCCACGTTCAGCACGACGTACTTGATGCAGTAGCCGCCCAGCGCGCAGTAGAAGAACAGGATGAAGAACGCGGACAGGATGCCCATCCAGCCCATCCACTTGAACTTCTTGGACAGGACGTGATACGCTTCCACAGCGCCCTTACCGGTCTTGCGGCCGATGGCCAGCTCGCCCACCATGACGATGAAGCCGCACAGGACCGCCAGAATGAGGTAGATGATGAGGAACGTAAAACCGCCGGAGGCGCCCATCTTATTGGGGAAGCCCCAGATGTTGCCCAGGCCGACTGCCGAGCCGACCGCGGCCATCAGGAATCCAAAATTGGTTCCAAAGCCTTTTCTTTCTTCCATGTTTTCTCTCCTTATAACAGAAATTTGCCCTCCGCCTTTCCTCGGAGTGCTGATTTTCTGCTTCCTGTCTATCGACAGGAAACATCTTGAGGCGCCGCCACGCCTCTCAACTCCCCGTCCCTGAAATCAGTGAACGGTTTATGAAAAAAGTATACAGGAAACAAAACCCAACCGCAATTAGCAGTATTGATAAATTTCTCGCGTCATGTTGTACATTTTTAACATTCTGTGAACAATTTGTCATGTGCGGTTTATAAACTTATTTTCACTTTTTAGCGGCTGTTGGCACAGCTTTTTACGGGTTTTTTCTGATTTTTTTGCCGCGATCCCGATTTTTCCTTTAAAGAAACCGTATGTCAAAGAATAAACAGGCAGCTTGCGCCGCCTGTCCTGCGGGTGTTCCGTCCACCGCACCGCGCTTCCGTCTCCCGGCATCCGGGTCTCCCGCCTCCCCGGAGCGCGCTGCCCGCCCCGACAAAATCAAACAGCGCCCGCCGGAATGGCGGGCGCTGCTTTTTCTGTTATTTGGAGAGCATACCGGGATGGCGGTCCCGGAATGTATAACATACTTGTCGTTTCTTCTCTTAGCCGAAGAAGCTCTTGAGCTGACCGTACAGGATCAGCAGCATGCACAGCGGGGTGATGTACTTGCAGCAGACCTTGAAGAACGGATAGCTGCTCATTTTGTGTCCCTCGGTGGCTTCGCACTCGTCCTTGACCATCTCCGGGCCGATCTCCCAGCCGATCATCAGGGTCATCAGCAGGCCGCCCAGGGGCATGAACACGCCCTCGGAGATCATGTCGAAGAAGTCCAGCCAGCAGTCGCTCCAGCCCTTGTAGCCGTCCAGCTTCAAAAGCTCCCATGGCGCGATCCCGTTGGAGCCCAGACCGTCAACGCAGACCAGCACGCACAGCAGGGCGATAAGGATGGAGGCGATGAGGGAATACTTCTTGCGCTGGTCGCCCTTGCCCTTCTCCCGGGCCTCGTCCACAAAGTGGGCCACCACGGTCTCCAGCAGGGAGATGGAGGAGGACACTGCTGCCAGCACCACCAGCAGGTAGAAGATAATGCCGAAGATGGGGCCGATAGCGCCCCCCATGGAATCGAACACGTTCTGCATGGTGATGAACAGCAGCTTGGGGCCGCCGATCGGGCCTTCGGGATCGAGGGCGAAGCGGGCGGGCATCACGCACAGACCGGCCATCAGGGCCACCAGGGTGTCCATGACGATGATGAGGACGGCGTTCTTCTCCAGGTGCTCCTTCTTATCCAGATAGGAGCCGTAGGTAATCATAGCGCCCATGCCGATGGACAGGGAGAAGAACATCTGGCCGCCGGCGGTGGAGATGACGTTGAAGATGCTGGGGGCTTCGGCGATGACGCCATTGGCCACGGCCCAGCCGGGAACGAACATATACTTCAGGCCGTTCACAGCGCCGGGCAGGGTGCAGGCGCGGATGATGCAGATCAGCAGCATCACGAACAGAGCAGGCATACCGATGCCGCAGAACTTTTCGATACCGCCGCTGACGCCGCCCATAACGATGAGCATGGTCAGCACCACGAAGATCAGGCCGTAGATGACGCCCTCGCCCTGGTTGGTCAGGAACGCGCCGAACACATCGCCGCCGTTCATGCCGTTGGAGCCGAAGCCGGCACCGAACAGGTTGCCCACGTTCAGGACGACATACTTGATGCAGTAGCCGCCCAGCGCACAGTAGAAGCTCATAATCAGGAAGGCCGAGGCCACGCCCAGCCAGCCGACCCACTTGAACTTCTTGGAGATGGCGTGGTAGGCGGCGATAGCGCCCTTGCCGGTCTTGCGGCCGATGGCCAGCTCGCCCAGCATGACGATGAAGCCGCAGATGACCGCCAGGATCAGATAGATGATGAGGAACGTGAAACCGCCGGAGGCGCCCATCTTATTGGGGAAGCCCCAGATGTTGCCCAGGCCCACAGCAGAGCCGACCGCGGCCATCAGGAATCCAAAATTGGATCCAAAGCCTTTTCTTTCTTCCATTGCTTTCTCTCCTTACAATTTTTTCTTTCCCTTAACCTTCCTGCACCGGCAGCACGCCGCCGGTGCAGACGACCCACACGAAAGTTTTTCCTGTGGGTTATGTTAAAGTATACCGTATCCCGCTGATTCCCGCAATTAGCAATATTTATAAAATTTTAGCACCACTTTCTCCACTTTTAACATTTTCTTAGCGGTAAACACATGCTCCATTTTCGCCGCAGCGCGTGCTTTCCATCACTATAATTGTGCGAATGCCTCGCAATTTCTGCATACCGCGTATATAATCAGACGGTTTTCCCGTAAAGAAACAGGCGGCCGCTCTCAGATGAGCGGCCGCCTGTTTGTTAAGTCCTTGTTAATCCGATGTTAAGCGCCAGTTAACGCGGCGCCTTACCACTTGTTCTCCACCTTCTCGGCGAAGCCCAGGAAGTTGCTGACATGGATCTCCGTGCCGTCGTCCAGCACCGCCCGGCCGGTGAACCGTCCGAACACCTGATGCTGGTCGGATTTCAGCAGCTTGAAGTCTGTGCAGGCCGCCCGGTCCAGAATGGGCGCGAAGTCCATCTCGAACCGCCCGTCATCGGAGGTGAACGTCCACGGGCTGAGATAATCCTCCCGCCCGTCCTTCATGGGGATGTGGAACCGCACCTGGCTGAGCTTGTGGGCCCTGCCGCCGTAAAACAGCATGTTCTCGCTGGCGGCGTAGGTGTTGCCGAAGCCGTAGCCGATGTTCCAGCCGAAGGGCACGCCGTCGATCTGTCCGGAGGCGCTGCCCCAGTACCATGTATTGTGGTACGTCCACACGCCCCGGCCCCAGTCCAGCACCGCAAACGAGTCCTCCGGCGCGAACCGGTACACCCGCCCCGCAAGATTGATCTCACCGGACACCCGCATGCAGTTGATCTTCTGGTTGTAGTAAAAGTGCCCCGGCTTGTCGAAGGGCGTGGCGATGACCATGGACTCCTCCGGCTCCTCCGTCAGGGTCAGGCGGCCCTCGATGGGCTGCCCGTCCAGAAAGTCCCCCATGCGGAACGTCAGCACCCGGGAATCCCCCACATGGCGGAACGCGATGCCGTAGCCGTTGCCGGTGATGACGGTATCCCCGGCGGCGGAGGTCTCCGGCAGGCCGGTGCGGCCCATAGGGAACACGCGCATGGGGCTTTTCGTCTTTTCCCACCTCTCGTCAAAGTGCAGGAACGAGACGGAGTCCAGCCCCATGTAGCCGTTGTCGGCGATGGTCAGCGCCACGGCGAAATGGTCGTTGGCCGCCAGATAGTAATCCCATTCCTTGATGCGGGCCTTCCCGGCCCGGATGTCGGCGCGGCGGTAGATGGGCAGGAGCCTCTTGGCGTAGCCCGGCTCCCGCAGGCTGCCCTTGTCATTGAGCAGCGGTGCGCTGTGGGTGATCTCATGCTGCATGCTGGTATCCTCCCGTATCTCTTTTTCGGAAAGCGCGGAAAGACACGCCGGCAGGCGTATCTGCCCTCATGGGTGACGGCGCTCCCATTGTACCATACGCGGCGGGAAAAAGATAGTTGACAAACAAATTATTTCGGCTATAATTTGAAAACGGTTTTCATTTTCAAATTCAGGAGGCATCCCATGGCATACATGACGAAACAGCAGCAGGCGGTGCTGGCCTGCATCCGCGGCTGTGCCGACGGCATCGGCGCGGCGGAGCTGACAGAGCTGCTGCACCGGCAGGGGGAGGCGGTGGGCCTGACCACCGTCTACCGCCAGCTGGAGCGGTTGGAGAAGGCAGGCAAGGTCCACAAGCTGGTGACGGACACCGGCGCGAAGTATCAGTTCTGCACCTGCGCCGACTCCGGGCGGGACTGCTTCCTGCTGAAGTGTGAAAAATGCGGCACGGTGCAGCATGTGGACTGCTCCCATCTGGCCCCGCTGTACCGCCACCTGGAGGAGGAGCATGGCTTCGCCATCGACGCCCACCGTACGCTGTTCTACGGCGTGTGCCGCCGGTGCCGGGAGGCGGCGGAATGAGGCGGCTGCTGACGGGCCTGCTGGCGCTGGTGCTGGCGGCGTCCCTGACCGCCTGCGGCCATGAGCCGCCGCAGGAGGATGGGCGACTCCGGGTGGTCTGCACCCTGTTCCCCTACTACGATTTCGTCCGGCAGATCGGCGGCGACGCGGTGGACGTGACGCTGCTGGTGCCCGCCGGGCGTGAGACCCACAGCTTCGAGCCTACGCCCCGGGACGTGATCCGTATCAGCGAGGCGGACGTGTTCATCTACAACGGCGGCGAGAGCGAGCAGTGGGTGAACGACATTCTGGACGCCGCCGGGGAGAGCATCCCCTGCGTCCTGTCCATGATGGACGCCGCGGAGCTGTACGAGGAGGAGTACGCCGAGGGTATGCAGGGCGCTTCCGGCCACGGCCACGATGACCACGATGACCACGACCACGGTGCGGAGGATACGGACGCTGCCTACGATGAGCATATCTGGACATCGCCGGTGACGGCCATGACCCTGTGCCGGGTCATCGCGGACGCCCTTTGCCAGGCTGATCCCGCCCATGCCGAGGGCTACCGCGCCCGGCTGGACGATTACCTGACAGAGCTGACGGCGCTGGACGAGACGTTCCGCGGCGTCGTCGACGGCGGCTCCCGGAAACTGCTGGTGTTCGGCGACCGGTTCCCGCTGCTGTACTTCTGCCGGGAATACGGGCTGGACTACCGTGCCGCATTCCACGGCTGCGCCGGGGACACGGAGCCGTCACTGTCCACGCTGAAGTACCTCATCGATCTGGTGCGGGAGCAGCAGATCCCGGTGGTGTACACCATTGAGCTCAGCAGCCGGAAGGTGGCGGAGGCCATCGCGGAGACCACCGGCGCGCAGGTGCGGACGTTCCACTCCTGCCAGACGGTGAGCCGCGCCGAATTTGACAGCGGCGTCACCTACCTTCAGCTGATGGAGGCCAATGCGGACGCTTTGAGAGAGGGGTTGTCCTGATGGAGCAGACAACGGAAAAGAAAATACTGCTGGACTGTCGCGATGTGTCCCTGGGCTACGAGGGCAGGGCCATCTGGGAGGGTCTGACCTTTCAGGTGCGCAGCGGCGACTACCTGTGCATCGTGGGCGAGAACGGCTCCGGCAAGTCCACGCTGCTGAAAAGCCTGCTGGGTCTGCTGCGCCCCATGAAGGGCGACATCGTGCTGGACGATTCCCTCCGGGCGGGGGCCATCGGCTACCTGCCCCAGCAGACCCGGGCGCAGAAGGATTTCCCCGCCACGGTGACGGAGGTGGTGCGCAGCGGCTTCCTCAGCGGCAAGCGGGGCCATTTCTTCTACACGCCGCAGGAGAAGTCCACGGCGCTGATGCACATGGGCAAGCTGGGCATCCTGGAGCTGAAGGACCGCTGCTACCGGGAGCTGTCCGGCGGTCAGCAGCAGCGGGTGCTGCTGGCCCGGGCGCTGTGCGCCGCCGGGGAGCTGCTGGTGCTGGACGAGCCGGTGACGGGTCTGGACCCCGCCGCCGCCCAGGATCTGTACCGCACGCTGGACTATCTTAACAAGAAGGAGGGCCTTGCCATCATCATGGTGACCCACGACCTGCGCAGCGCCCTGCCCTACGCCACCGCCATTCTCCACGCGGGACACGGCAGCTGGTTCTACGGAGACACGGCGGCGTATCTGGCTTCGCCCTATGGCAAGCGGTTCGGAGGTGACGGGATATGAGCCTGCTTCTCGATATGTTCACCTATCCCTTTATCCTGCGGGCCTTCGTGGTGGGCATCCTCATCGCCCTGTGCGCGGCGCTGCTGGGCGTGCCGCTGGTGCTGAAGCGGTACTCCATGATCGGCGACGGTCTGAGCCACGTCTCCTTCGGCGCGCTGAGCATCGCGCTGGCCTGCGGCTGGGCGCCGCTGCCGGTGTCCATCCCCGTGGTGGTACTGGCGGCGCTGGGTCTGCTGCGGATGACGGAGAAAAGCCGCATGGGCGCGGACGCGGCCATCGCCGTGGTCAGCGCCTCGTCGCTGGCCGCCGGCGTGGTGGTCACCAGCCTCACCACCGGCATGACCACCGACGTGGACAGCTTCATGTTCGGCTCCATCCTGGCGCTGGACCGGGCGGACGTGGCCCTGTCCGTGGGTGTCTCCATCGCGGTGCTGGCCCTGTATGTGCTGTTTTACCACCGACTGTTCGCCATCACCTTCGACGAGAGCTTCTCCCGCGCCACCGGCGTGAAGGTGGGCCTTTACAACACCGTCCTGTCGGTGCTGACGGCCCTGACCATTGTGCTGGGCATGCGGCTCATGGGCGCCATGCTCATCTCCAGTCTCGTCATTTTCCCCGCCCTGACGGCCATGCGCCTGCTGCGCAGCTTCCGGGGCGTGGTGCTGTGCGCCGGCGCTGTCAGCGTGGTGTGCTTCTGCATCGGCCTCACCGGCTCCTACCTGTGGAGCACCCCGGTGGGCGCCACGGTGGTGCTGGCCGATCTGGCGGTATTCCTGCTGGCCTGCCTGCTGGCAAAGCTGAAAAAGCGGGCCTGAGCCCGCGCTTTCCGGCGAGCCGGGGCGCTTTTGCCCCGCTCCGCCGGGATTTTTTTGTCAAAACCGCCGTTTCGACCGGCTTTTTGCGGAAAAATGCTTGCGTTCCCTGCACTTTTATGGTATGCTATGCGCGTGAGTAAGGTATTGACTGGGAGTGGGCTTGACTGTCCGCTCTTTTTGTTGGGCATTTTTGATTTGTTAAAAGCAGGAGGACGCGCCGTGAAAAAGATCACAGATGTAGTCTGGGAGCTGGCGGAGCCGGTGGTACAGGAGCATGGCTGCCAGCTGTGGGACGTGGAATATGTGCGGGAGGCCGGCCAGTGGTATCTGCGGCTGTATCTGGACAAGGACGGCGGCGTAGACATTCTGGACTGCGAGGCCATCAGCCGCAAGGTCAGCGACCTGCTGGACGAGGCCGACCCCATCGAGAGCAGCTATGTGTTCGAGGTAGGCTCCGCCGGGCTGGAGCGGCAGCTCAAGCGCCCCGGCGACTTTGCCCGCTTCATGGGCAGCCCCGTGCTGGTCAAGACCTACCAGAACCGGGACGGCCGCAAGGAGTTCGCCGGCAGGCTGGCGGGCTATGAGGACGGCGCGGTGCTGCTGGACATGGGCGGCGCGGAGCCGGTGCGGTTCGAGAAGAACGAGGTGGCGCTGGTGCGCCTGCGTGTGGAATTCTGACACAACGATCTGACGATAAATATAAGGAGAAATAACATGAAATGTGATGAGATCTTCGCCGCGCTGGCCATGCTGGAAAAGGAACGCGGCATTCCCCAGAGCTTTATGATGGGCAAGATCATCCAGGCGCTGACCACCGCCTACAAGCGTGACCACGAGGGCGTGGAGAACGTCATCGTGGACGTGGACGAGGAGAAGAAGGACCTGAAGATGTTCGTCCAGAAGGAGATCGTGGAGGAGGTGGAGAACCCCGGCTCCCAGATCTCGCTGGAAGAGGCGAAGCACCTGTCCGCCAAGAACGAGCTGGGCGGCATCGTCAACATCCCCGTGGAGAGCGTGGAGTTCGGCCGCATCGCCGCCGGCAACGGCAAGCAGGTCATCATCCAGGGCCTGCGGGAGGCCGAGCACGGCATGATCTATGACGAGTTCAACAGCAAGCAGCACGAGATCCTCACCGGCACCGTCAGCCGCATCGACCCCCGGACGGGCAACGTGAGCCTGCGCATCGGCACCGGCGCCGAGTCCACCGAGGCGGTGCTGACCATGAACGAGCAGGTGCCCGGCGAGGAACTGCGGGAGGGTCAGATGGTCAAGGTGTACCTGGTCGAGGTGCGCCGCTCCACCCGCGGCCCGCAGGTGCTGATCTCCCGCACCCACCCCGGCCTTGTGAAGCGCCTGTTCGAGCTGGAGGTGCCGGAGATCTACGACGGCACCGTGGAGATCCGCTCCATCGCCCGTGAGGCGGGCAACCGCACGAAGATGGCCGTCTGGTCCGACGATGAGAACGTGGATCCCATCGGCGCCTGCGTCGGCCCCCGGGGCCAGCGCGTCAACGCCATCGTGGATGAGCTGCGGGGCGAGAAGATCGACATCATCAAGTATTCCGAGGACCCGGCGGAGTTCATCGCCGCCGCGCTGGCTCCCGCCGACGTTGTCAGCGTGCAGCTGGCCGCCGAGGGCAAGAGCTGCCGCGTCGTGGTCCCCGACGATCAGCTGAGCCTGGCCATCGGCAAGGAGGGGCAGAACGCCCGTCTGGCCGCCCGCCTCACCGGCTACAAGATCGACATCAAGCCCGCCAGCTACACCGGCGAGTAAGTCAGAAAGGAGCGGCAGAGATGCAGAAGCCCCGGAAAATACCTCAGCGGCAGTGTGTCGGCTGCCGCGAGATGAAGGATAAAAAATCGCTGCTGCGCATCGTCCGCACCCCGGAGGGCGAGATCCTGCTGGACAGCACCGGCAAAAAGTCCGGACGCGGCGCGTATGTGTGCCCCGATCCGGCCTGCCTGAAGAAGGCGCGGAAGAGCAGGGCGCTGGAGCGGGCCTTTGAAACGTCCATCCCGCCGGAGGTCTACGACGCGCTGGAGGCGCAGATGGAGGGCGGCCTATGACGGAACACATTCTCTCCATGCTGGGCCTGGCCCTGAAGGCGGGCCGCGTGGAGGTGGGCGAGGAGCCGGTGGGCGCCGCCGCCCGGGCCAAAAAGGCCCGCGTCATCTTCGTGGCGCAGGACGCCGCGCCGTCGTCTGTGCGGCGCGCCCAGTCCTTTGCCCGCACCGGCAGCACGCTGTGCGTGACGCTGCCTGCCGGGAAGGATACGCTGGGCCGCAGTCTGGGCCGTACCAGCGTGGCCATGTGCGCCGTCACGGATATCGGCTTTGCCCAGTCGCTGGTGCAGAAGCTGGCGGCGCTGGACGCCGCCTATCAGGACGCTGCCGACACCCTGGCCGTCAAGGCCAGACGGGCGCGGGAGCGGAAGGAGGAGCAGCTCCGCCACGAGAAGAACCTGCGGCAGGGCAAAAAGCGTGTCCACGCCGAAAAGCCCGCGGAGCCGGAACCGGCGCCGCCGCCTGCGAGACCGGCGGCAAAGCGGCCCCCCCGCCCCACCAGCGACAGGCGCAGGGCGGAGCGTCCCAAGCGGCGGACGGAGCCGCCTGATCGGCGGTTCGCCGGTTCCCTGCCGGTGAAAAAGGGCAAGGGCAGCCGGAAGCCCTCCGGCAAAGGCAAGCAGCAATAACGAACAACTTTCGCGGCCCGCCGCAGGGCAGGCCGATCACTAAGATGGAGGTGGCTTTATTTGGGTAGTATCGTCAACAAATACAGAGTGCATGAGGTGGCCAAGGATTTCGGAGTCTCCACCAAGGAGGTCACGGAGATCCTGACCAAGTACGCCGAAACGCCCAAGAATCATATGCAGGTACTGGAGGACCGGGAGCTCAGCCTCATCTTTGAGTATCTGACCCAGCACAACCCGGTCTCCAATATCGCGGTCATCTTCGCCGAGGGCGCCAAGCCCGCGGAGAAGAAGGCGGCGCCCGCCCCGGCCCCGCAGGCCAATAAGCCCGCCGCGCCCCAGCAGGGCGGCAGCAAGCCCGCCCAGAGCGCCGCACCCGCCGGCAAGGCCCCCGAAAAGGCCGCCGAGCCGGTGAAGCAGCCTATGTCCCGCGTACCCCAGAAGCAGGTGGTGGATACCCGCAAGGCCACCAACGTGAATCTGGACAAGTACGACGAGAAGCTGCAGGATATGGCGGACGCCCGCGGCCACGGCGGCCGGCGGGAGCAGCAGGCTCCCCAGGGCAAGGAGAAGTTCCGCAATAACAAGCGCCGCGACAACAACTTCGCCAGCAGCAAGCGCAAGCAGGAGGAGGCCGACCGTCTCCGCAGGCTGCGTCTGGAGGTCATCAAAAAGACCCCCGTCACCGTGCAGATCCCCGATGAGATCTCCGTGGGCGAGCTGGCCAGCCGCATGAAAAAGACCGGCGCAGAGGTGGTCAAGTGCCTGATGAAGAACGGCGTCATGGCCTCCCTGAGCCAGATGATCGACTTCGACACCGCCGCCATCATCGCCGAGGAGCTGGGCTGCAAGGTGGAGAAGGAGGTCGTCGTCACCATTGAGGACCGCCTCATCGACGACCATCAGGACAAGGACGAGGAGTTGGTGCCCCGCGCCCCGGTGGTGGTGGTCATGGGCCACGTCGACCACGGCAAGACCAGCCTGCTGGACTATATCCGCAATGCCCATGTGGCCTCCGGCGAAGCCGGCGGCATTACCCAGCACATCGGCGCCTATCAGGTAGAGATCCACGGCAAGCCCATCACGTTCCTGGACACCCCCGGCCACGAGGCCTTTACCTCCATGCGCGCCCGCGGCGCCATGGTGACGGACATCGCCATTCTGGTGGTGGCCGCCGAGGACGGCATCATGCCCCAGACCGTGGAGTCCATCAACCACGCCAAGGCCGCCGGCATCCCCATCATCGTGGCCATCAACAAGATGGATAAGCCCGAAGCCAACCCCGAGCGCATCAAGCAGCAGCTCACCGAGTACGGCCTGGTGTGCGAGGAGTGGGGCGGCGACACCATCGTGTGCCCCATCTCCGCCAAGACCGGCATGGGCATCGACAACCTGCTGGAGATGCTGACCCTCACCGCCGAGGTGGGCGAGCTGAAAGCCAATCCCAACCGCGCCGCACAGGGCACGGTCATCGAAGCCCGTCTGGACAAGGGCCGCGGCCCCGTGGCCACCCTGCTGGTCCAGAACGGCACCCTGCACCAGGGCGACATCATCATTGCCGGCACCTCCGTGGGCCGCGTCCGCGCCATGGTCAGCGACAAGGGCCAGCGCATCACCGATGCCGGCCCCAGCGTCCCCGTGGAGATCACCGGCCTCAGCGAGGCGCCCTCCGCTGGCGCCACCTTCAACGCCGTGGCCGACGAGAAGCTGGCCCGCGAGCTGGTGGAGCAGCGCAAGGCCGAGGAGAAGGCCAAGGCCAACGCCCCTGTCACCAAGGTGTCTCTGGAGGATCTGTTCAGCCAGATCCAGGCCGGCGAGATGAAGAACCTGAACCTCATCGTCAAGGCCGACGTACAGGGCAGCGTGGAGGCGGTGAAGGCCTCTCTGGAGAAGCTGAGCAACGAGGAGGTCCGCGTCCGCGTCATCCACGGCGGCGTGGGCGCCATCAACGAATCCGATGTCATGCTGGCCTCCACGTCTCAGGCCATCATCGTGGGCTTCAACGTCCGTCCCGACGCCGCCGCCCGCGACAGCGCCGCCCGCGCCAACGTGGATATGCGGATGTACCGCGTGATCTACGATGCCATCAACGAGATCGAGGCCGCCATGAAGGGCATGCTGGCCCCCAAGTTCCGGGAGGTACTGCTGGGCCATGCCGAGGTGCGCCAGACCTACAAGGTCTCCGGCGTGGGCACCGTGGCCGGCTGCTATGTGCTGGACGGCAAGCTCCAGCGCAAGGACTGCCAGGTGCGTCTGGTCCGCGACGGCATCGTGGTCCACGAGGGCGTGCTGGCCTCCCTCCAGCGTTTCAAGGACTCCGTCAAGGAAGTCCCCTCCGGCTATGAGTGCGGCCTGAGCATCGAGAAATTCAACGACATTAAGGAAGGCGACGTGGTGGAGGCCTTCACCATGGAGCAGATCCAAGTGTAACGGACGAGGGGGTGGGCAGACGCCCACCCCCTGTTTTTGAAAGGAGCGATACTATGGCATCCAATCGCATCGGCCGCATCAACGAGGCCATCCGCGAGGCGCTGGCCGGCCTGCTGCGCACGGTGAAGGACCCCCGGGTCACTGAGAGCATGCTGACCATCACCCATGTGGACACCACCAGCGACCTGCGGTACGCCCGTGTGTATATCAGCGCCCTGAACTGTCAGGACGAAAAGGGCCTGATGAAGGGTCTGAAGTCCGCCTCCGGCTATCTGCGCCACGAGCTGGGGCAGAATGTGGACCTGCGCTACACGCCGGAGCTGCAATTCATCATGGACGATTCCATCGCCCACGGCGCCCACATTCTGGACCTTCTGAACCATGTGAAGCCCGCCAACCCCGCCAACGCGGACATCGTGCTGCCGGAGGACCGGGAATGAGCCGGAACACACTGACCGTACAGGACACGGCGTCCTATCTCCGGACGCTGGACGATGTGCTGCTGCTGACCCATGTGCGGCCCGACGGCGATACCGTGGGCAGCGCCGCCGCCCTGTGCCGCGCCCTGCGTGATCTGGGCAAAACGGCGTACCTGCTGCCCAATCCGGAGATCACTGCCACCTACGAGCCTTACGCCGTCCCCTATTGGGCGCCGGAGGGCTTCGTCCCGGCCCATGTCGTCTCCGTGGACATCGCGGCGCTGAACCTGCTGCCGGACAACGCGGCGTCCTGGGCGGACCGCATTGACCTGGCCATCGACCACCACGGCTCCCACGGTTTTTTCGCGGCCCGCACCTGTCTGGACACGGACGCCGCCGCCTGCGGCGAGATCGTCCACGACATCATCGCCCTGCTGACGGCGGTGACGCCGGACATTGCCCTGCCGCTGTATGTGGCCATCGCCACGGACACCGGCTGCTTCGTCTACTCCAACACCACCGCCCGGACCCACCGCATCGCCGCGGCCCTGCTGGACACCGGCATCGACGTCGGCCCGGTGAATAAGGCGCTGTTCCGTACCAAGAGCAAGACCCGCCTTGCCATGGAATCCCGCATGGCGGCGGATATGACCCTCTTTGACCACGACCGCGTGGTGGTCATGACCATCCCCCTGTCCCTGCGGCAGGAGCTGCACGCCACAGAGGCGGACATCGAGGAGCTCAGCTCCCTGGCCGCGCTGGTGGAGGGCACCGACTGCGGCGTGACCCTGCGGGAGCTGCGGCCCGGTGTCATCAAGATCTCCCTGCGCACCGGCCCACGGGTGGACGCCAGCGCCGTCTGCCAGAGACTGGGCGGCGGCGGGCATAAGGCCGCGGCCGGCGCCACGGTCAACGGCACCATGGGCGAGGTGCGCGCCGCCGTGCTCCGCGCCTATCAGGAGGTCGTCGGATAACCTATGGCAAACGGTATCATCATCATCGACAAGCCCGCCGGCTGGACCAGCATGGACGTGTGCGGCAAGCTGCGGAGCCTTCTGAAAACCAAAAAGGTGGGCCACGCCGGGACGCTGGACCCCATGGCCACCGGCGTGCTGCCGGTGTTCGTGGGACAGGCCACCCGCGCCGTGTCCTTCGCTGAATCCGGCGACAAGGAGTATGTGGCCGGACTGCATCTGGGCTGCGTCACCAACACGCAGGACACCTCCGGCGACGTGCTGGAGCGGCGCCCCGTCTCCGTGACCCGCGAGACGCTGGAGGCCCTGCTCCCCCGCTTCACCGGGGCGCTGCTGCAGGTGCCGCCCATGTACTCCGCCATCAAGATCAACGGCCAGAAGCTGTACCAGCTGGCCCGTCAGGGCCGGGAGGTGGAGCGCCCCGCCCGCCCCGTCACCATCCGCGAGCTGGAGCTGCTGGGGCAGGACGCGCAGGGCGACTGGCTGCTGCGTGTGCTGTGCTCCAAGGGCACCTACGTCCGGACGCTGTGCCACGACATGGGACAGGCTCTGGGCTGCGGCGGCTGTATGAGCTCTCTGCGGCGCACCATGGCCGCCGGCTTCACCCTGGCGGACAGCCACACTCTGGAGGAGGTGCAGGCCCATGGTGAGGCGCTGCTGGCTCCCACCGACTCCCTGTTCCGCCAATACCCCGCCTATGCCCTCCCCTCCCCGGAGGCGGAGCGGCGCTGCCGCTGCGGCAACCCCCTGACGGTGGACGTGCCCGACGGCCTGTACCGCGTCTACGATGGCGACGGCACATTTCTCTGCCTGAGCCGGGCGGAAAACGGCACCCTGACTTCCCTGAAAAACTTTTTCGGAGCGTGAACACCTTGGAACGAACTGTGATAGCCCTCGGCTTTTTCGACGGCGTACACCGGGGCCACGGCGCCCTGCTGCAAAAAACGGTGGAGCGCGCCTGCGAATTGGGCGCGGAGCCTGCCGTCTTTACCTTTGACCGCCCGCCCAAGGAGGTCGTCACCGGCCAGCCGGTGTACCTCATCAACTCGGCGGAGGACCGGCAGGGCTTGATCCGCCGGCTCTACGGCATCGACCGGATCATTCTGGCCCCCTTCGACCGCGATATGATGACCATGTCGTGGGAGGACTTCGTCACGGAGCTGCTGGTCAAGCGCTATGGCGCGGTGCATCTGGTGGCAGGCCACGACCACCGCTTCGGCCACAAAAACGCCGGAAACGCCCAGCTCCTGCGGGAGAAATGCGCCCAGCTGGGACTGGGCTGCGACATCATCCCGGAGGTGGTGCACGACGGCATCACCGTCAGCTCCACTTACATCCGCACGCTGGTGGAGGCGGGGGACGTGGAACGCGCCGCCGAATTTCTGGGCCACCGCCACTGTCTTAGCCGCACGGTGGAGCACGGCCAGCGCATTGGCCGCACCATCGGCATCCCTACGGTGAACCTGACCATGCCGCCCCATGTGCTGGTGCCGGCCCACGGTGTGTACATCACCCGGGTCTACCTGCCGGACGGCCGCAGCTTTGCCGGCGTCACCAATGTGGGCACCCGCCCCACGGTGTCCGACAGCGGCGCCGTCTCCGTGGAGACGTTCCTGCTGGACTTTGACGGCGACCTGTACGGCCAGACCATCCGCCTGGACTTCTGCCGCCGCCTGCGGGGCGAGCGGAAATTCGACTCGCTGGAGGACCTGCGCCGGCAGATCCAGCAGAACATCGCCCAGACCCGCGCCTACTTCCAGACCACTCCCTGAACAAAAAAATAACACCGCTTCACGGCGTGAAGCGGTGTTATTTTTTTGTTCAGCTCTTTTTCTTGCCCAGATAGGCCTCCTTGATGGACTCGTCCGCCAGCAGCTCCGCGCCGGTGCCGGACTTGGTGATGCAGCCCGTCTCCAGCACATAGGCATAGTCGGCCACCTTCAGGGCCATGTTGGCGTTCTGCTCGATGAGCAGCACCGTCACGCCCTGCTGGTTGATGGTGCGGATGATGTCGAAGATACCCTGCACCACCAGCGGCGCCAGCCCCAGCGACGGCTCATCCATCATCAGCAGCTTGGGCCGGCTCATCAGCGCCCGGCCCACGGCCAGCATCTGCTGCTCGCCGCCGGACAGGGTGCCCGCCTGCTGCCAGTGCCGCTCCTCCAGCCGGGGAAACAGCTCATAGACCCACTTGATGTCCTTCTCGATGCCGTCCTTGTCCTTGCGCAGGTACGCGCCGATCTTCAGATTCTCCAGCACCGTCAGGTTGGGGAACACCCGCCGCCCCTCCGGGGACTGGGCGATGCCCAGCTCCAGGATCTTGTTGATGGGCATGCCCAGCAGCTCCTTGCCGTCGTAGGTGATGGAGCCGCTCTCGGCCTTCACCAGGCCGGAGATGGTGCGCAGCGTGGTGGATTTGCCCGCGCCGTTGGCGCCGATCAGCGTCACGATCTTGCCGTCGGGCACCTCCAGACTGATGCCCCGCAGCGCGCGGATACCGCCGTAGGAAACATGCAGGTCCTCAATCTTCAGCATCTTCTGCCACCCCCAGATAAGCGTCGATGACGCGCTCGTTGTTTTGGATCTCCGCCGGCGTGCCCTGTGCGATCAGCTCACCGAAGTCCAGCACATAGATGCGGTCGGCGATGTCCATGACCAGATCCATGTGGTGCTCGATGAGCAGCACCGTCTTGTGGAACTTCTCCCGGATCTCCCGGATGAACTCCGCCAGCTCCAGGGTCTCCTGCGGGTTCATGCCCGCCGCCGGCTCGTCCAGCAGCAGCAGCTTCGGGTCCGTGGCCAGCGCCCGGGCGATCTCCAGCCGCCGCTGCTTGCCGTAGGGCAGGCTGGTGGCCAGCTCGTCCTTCACATCCTCCAGACCCACCACGCGCAGCAGCTCCAGCACCTCGGCGCGCTGCCGCGCCTCCTCCCTGGCATTGAGCCGGAACATGGCGGTGAACATATTGCTGCTGCGGCGCAGGTGCTTGGCGATAAGCACGTTGTCAAACACGGTCATGGACTTCCACAGCCGGATGTTCTGGAACGTGCGGGCCATGCCCATCTTCGTCAGCTTATCCGGCGTCGGCTCCAGCACGGCTTTGTACTGACCCGCATGCTTGCCCTTGTACTGCCGGCGCATCTTGCCCCGGGGATGATTCTCCACCACCTTTTTCCCGTTGAACAGCACCTGTCCGTTGGTGGGGGCGTACACACCGGTGATGACGTTGAACGCCGTGGTCTTACCGGCGCCGTTGGGGCCGATGAGCGCCACGATCTCGCCCTCGTTGACCTCCATGCTCAGATCGTCCACGGCCACCACGCCGCCGAACTGCATGGTCACATTCTCCACGCGGAGCACATTCTTCATTTCCGCCATTATGCCGCACCGCCTTTCGCCGTCTTGCCGCCGAACAGCTTCTTCAGGAAGCGTCCCGCCGCCCGGACATCATCGTATACGGATACCTCACGGGTGCCCATGATGCCCTTCCGGAAGAACAGCACCACGATCATGATGAGCACAGAGAACACCACCATGCGGAAGCCGTAGCCCAGCAGGGGGATGCGGGTGCCCGCCGCGGTGTACGTCTCCAGATCCAGGAAACGCAGCCACCACTCACTGCTGGCGTAGTAGATGAACGCCGCGATGATGGATCCGGATACGGAGCCGATGCCGCCCACCACCACGACCAGCAGGATCTGGTACGTCATGCTGGTGGTAAAGGACACGGAGGACACCGACGTGTTGCACATGGCCAGCATGGCACCGGCCACGCCGCAGAAGAAGGAGCTGACCACGAAGGAGATCATCTTGTGCCGGGCCAGATTGATGCCCATGGCCTCGGCGGCGATCTCATCGTCCCGGATGGCCTTGAACGCCCGTCCGTAGGTGGAGTTGATCAGCAGCACGATCAGCAGGATGCACACACCGGCGATGGCGGCGTAGGGCATCACGTTCTTCGGCGCGGTAAAGTTGTTCAGCGGGTCGGGGCCGTTGGTCAGCGGGCCGAACTGGCTCAGCTGCACCAGACCGCGGACGATCTCCGCAAAGCCCAGTGTGGCGATGGCCAGATAGTCGCTCTTGAGCCGCAGCACCGGCAGGCCGATGAGGAACGCGAAGAACGCGGCCACCACACCGGCCACCAGCAGCGCCAGCACCAGCGGCATCTGGAACTGCACCAGACTGTCGCCGTAGTTGCGGAACACGGTGCCCCGCAGCTCCACGGGGATGGTCAGAATGGCATAGGCATAGGCGCCCAGCAGCATAAAGCCCGCCTGACCCAGCGAGAACAGGCCGGTAAAGCCGTTGAGCAGGTTCATGGCCACCGCCGCCAGCGCGAAGGTGCACACCTTGCGCAGCACCGGGAACCACATGGACGAGGACGGCGCGAAGGCATCCACACAGCCCACCAGCGCCACCAGCACCGCCACCAGGATCAGGTTGCAGAGGGTGCGCCTGTTTTTCTCCCAAAATGTCGTTTTCATCTTCTCACACCTTCTCCGTCGTTTTCTCTCCGAAAAGGCCCGTGGGTTTGATGACCAGAATGACGATCAGCAGCGCGAAGGAAATGACATCGCTGAAATCCGCCAATCCGAAGGCCTTGGCCAGGCTCTCCACCACGCCGATGAGCAGCGCGCCCACCACGGCGCCGGGCACAGAGCCGATGCCGCCCACCACCGCGGCGATGAACGCCTTGATGCCGGGGGTGGAGCCGGCCATGTGGTTGATGCCGGTGTTCTTGGCGAAGTACAGCAGCGCGCCCACCGCCGCCAGGAACGAGCCGATGATAAATGTCATGGAGATGACGCGGTTGATCTTCACGCCCATGAGCTGTGCCGTCTCAAAGTCCTTGGACACCGCCCGCATGGACATGCCGAACTTGGTGTGGTTGATGATGAGCACCAGCACCACCATCAGCACCACCGCCACCAGCGGGGAGATGAACACCGCCAGCTTGTCCTTGACGCCGAACACCCGGACGCTCTGGCTGATGAGGGGGATCTCGGGGAACTGCTTGGCAAGGCCGCCGGTGATGTAGCACACCAGGTTCTGCAGCAGATAGCTGACGCCGATGGCGGAGATCATCACGGACATGCGGGGCGCGGTGCGCAGCGGGGAATAGGCGCACTTCTCGATAGCGAAGCCCACGAACACCGTCAGGGCGATCATGATGAGGATAGTCACCCACATGGGCATGGTGGGGAAGGACGCCGCCAGATAGATCATCATGATGCCCGACAGCATGAACAGGTCGCCGTGGGCGAAGTTGATGAGCTTCAGGATACCGTATACCATGGTGTATCCGATGGCCACCAGCGCGAACTGTCCGCCCGTCGCCAGCCCTCGGATCAGGTAAGGAGTCAGATTCATGAATGTCACCTCTCAAACCGAAAGAAGTACGGTGGTGTGAGCCACCGTACTTCTGCGGACGAAATCAGGATGTTACGCAGCCACCATATCCCAGGCGAACTGGGCCATGACGGAGCCCTGGAACGGATCCAGGAAGCAGATGCGGAAGTACCAGTCGTGACCGTCGGTGACAGACGCGTTGGTGCAGGACACGCCGATGGCGGGGATCTGCGCCTCTGCGAAGGTGTCAGCCGCCGCGATGGACACGCCGGAGCCGTAGGAGCCCAGGGAGATCAGGGCGCCGGAGGACACGATGGCGGATGCCGCGGACACGGCGTTCTCCTCCAGGGAGCCGTTATCGGAAACATACAGCTCCACGGTGTACTCCTCACCGGCGATCTCGATCTTGTTGTCCAGGGAGTTGGCATACTTCATGCCCAGCACTTCCTGCTTGCCGCCGCCGCCGTTGTTGCCGGTCAGAGGCTCATACACGCCGATGACGATCTTGTGGTTGGCGGTGTCCAGCTTCACGCCGGCGGCGTCGCCGTAGTCAAAGCCGGTGGCCTGCACGTCGCTGTTCTCGACCTCCTGGGTCTTGACGAACTCGAACTTGGAACCGTCGGCAGCGGCCTTCTTGATGTAGGCGCAGTTCTTGATGGCGTCGCCGGTGGCGTTGAACTGGATCTTGCCGGTAACGGCATCGTCATAGGTCAGGGTCCACAGGGCGGAGGCCACGTCCACGGAGGTCATGTCGGCGCCCTTGGCCTCGGCAGCGGCGCGGATAGCGGCCACAGCCACGTTGTAGGCATCGAAGCCCAGTGCGGAGACGGCTGCCACGATGTCGTTGCCGCCGTTATCGGTGAGGGCGCTGGGATCAGCGTTCAGCCACGCCTTGAAGCCGTTGACGAAGTCTGCAGCAGCGGTGGAGCTGGAGTCGCTCTCATCAAAGAAGGTGGAGCAGTACACATCCAGACCGGTGTTGGCCATACCGTCCAGAATGACGGAGGACTCCCAGGTGTCGCCGGCCATGATGGGGCACTCCACGCCCAAGTCGTTGGCCTGGGGCAGCAGGCTGGAGGCCACAGTGATGGAGTTGGGGGCAAAGATGACATCAGCGCCCTTATCAATGGCCTTCTGCAGGTAGTCGGAGAAGTTGGTGGTGTTGGTGGGGAAGGTCTCCATCACGACCGTGCCGCCCAGCTTCTCGAAAGCGGTCTGGAAGTTGCTGGCCAGACCCAGAGAGTATGTATCGCCTTTTTCCGCCAGCACATAGGCCACGGGGGCGTCGTTACCGGCAGGCTGATCGCTGTCGCCGCTGTCCTGCTGACCGCCCTGCTGGCCGCAGGCCACAAGGCTCAGCGCCATGACCAGCGCCAGAAGCATCGCAAAAAACTTCTTCATTTCATTTTCCTCCTAAGCTTTCTCCGGAGCGCCTTCCCAAACCGGCGCTCCATAGAATGTTCACATTTTATCGGAACAGCCCCGCAATTACAATAGTGATTTACTCCGAAAAATCGTGCCGTTTTCCCCGTGCAGCAGCGGCTTTCCGCCGCTTTTTCGTTTGTTTTGTCCCCCTGTCACGCACACACCCACCGTTCCGCCGCCCACACCCCCGACATCTGTCTTTCTATCACGGACACGCTTTTCGTCATTTTGCCCAAACGCAGCCCGCGCTTTTCGTCTTTCCTACAGCTTCTTCTCCATCAACTGCACAAAAGAGGCCCTGCGGCGCTGCCGCAGGGCCTCTTTTCGTCTCTCATTCGCCGTCCCTGACGGCGGCACTGTCGCTGAAATAGCTCTCGAACGTCTCCGCGTCCATGGTCTCGTGCACCAGCAGATACTCCGCCACGGCCACCAGCTGGGGCCGGTACGCTGTCAGGATGTCCCTGCACTGCCGGTAGGCGCCGTCGATGATGGTGCGGATCTCCTCGTCCATCTCCGCCGCCGTTTTCTCCGAGTAGGGCCGGGTGTGGCCCATGGACTTGCCGATGAACACCTCGTCGGTGCCGGCGTCGAAGGCCACGTTCCCCAGCCGCTCCGACATGCCGTAGGTGCCCACCATCTTCCGCGCGATGGCAGTGGCCCGCTGGATGTCGCTGGAGGCGCCGGTGGAGATGTCGCCCAGCGTCATCTCCTCAGCGGCCCGGCCGCCCAGCAGCGACACGATCTGCTGGGTCATGTACGCCTTGGAGCGGTAGGAGCGGTCCTCCTCCGGCAGGAAGATGGTCATGCCGCCCGCCTGTCCCCTGGGCACGATGGTGATCTGATGCACCGGGTCGTGGTCGGGCAGGGCGTGGATGACCACGGCGTGTCCCGCCTCGTGGTAGGCCGTCAGCTTCCGCTCGATCTCCGGGATGACGCGGCTGCGCTTCTCCGGCCCGGCGATGACCTTGATGACCGCCTCGTGGATAACGTCCTCGGTGATGAACTTCTGGTCCCGCCGTCCGGCCAGCAGTGCCGCCTCGTTCAGCAGGTTCTCCAGATCGGCGCCGGTAAAGCCCGCAGTGCTGCGGGCCACACGGCCCAGATCCACATCCTCCGCCAGCGGCTTGCCCCGTGCATGGATCTTCAGGATGTCCTCCCTGCCCTTGATGTCGGGCAGCCCCACATACACCTGCCGGTCGAACCGTCCCGGACGCAGCAAGGCGGGATCCAGGATGTCCACCCGGTTGGTGGCGGCCAGCACCACCACGCCCTCGTTGACGGCGAAGCCGTCCATCTCCACCAGCAGCTGGTTCAGCGTCTGCTCGCGCTCGTCGTGGCCGCCGCCCAGACCGCTGCCGCGCTGACGGCCCACCGCGTCGATCTCATCGATGAACACGATGGCCGGCGCCTGTTTCTTGGCCTGCTCAAACAGGTCGCGGACGCGGCTGGCGCCCACGCCCACATACATCTCCACAAAGTCGGAGCCGGAGATGGACAGATACGCTACGTCCGCCTCCCCCGCCACGGCCTTGGCCAGCAGGGTCTTGCCGGTGCCCGGAGGGCCCACCAGCAGCACGCCCTTGGGGATATGCGCCCCCAGTGCCGTGTACTTTTCAGGGTCCCGCAGGAACTGGACGATCTCCTCCAGCTCCTCCTTCTCCTCATCAGCTCCGGCCACGTCCTTGAACGTCACCTTTTTGCTGCCCGTGGGCAGGCTCTGTGTGCGGGCCTCGCCGAAGCGGGCCATCTTGTCGTTGGCCGCCGGGCCGCCGCCCGCCATGCGGTTCATGAAATTCAGCAGCAGGATAAACGCCAGCACACCCAGCACATAGGGCAGCAGCACCTGCACCCAGTTGGTGGAGTGATCCGCGTGGTAGTCGTAGGCCTCGATGATGCCCGCCTTGTTCTGCTCCACCACCAGATCGTTGAGATCCTCGTAAAATGCGTCAAAGCTGTACAGCTCGCAGGTGGCCGTGGTGCCGTCCCGCAGGGCGGCGGTGAGCCGCGCGTCCTCGATGGCGAAGGACTGCACCTTCTCCTCCGTGAACAGCGCCCGCATCTGGCTGTACGGGATGTCGCCGGAGCGCCGCATGTTCCCGGCCATGTATCCCACGAATACCACCACCAGGACCACCAGCAGCAGCCCGGTGACGCCAAACCGTTTCCTCTCCAAATTCTCTCCCCCTTACGCGATCCAGTGGATGCCCTGCCAGCTCTGGTCCGAGCCGATGGAGATGGCCAGCAGCACGCGGCCCTGCACCTGATCCACCGGGATATACGGCTCCTGCAGCAGCCGGCTGTCGTTGGAGCCGGTGCGGTTGTCGCCCATCACGAAGATGCAGCCCTCCGGCACCTGGAACGACTTGTCACTCTTGGTGATGCCGTCTGCCGGCAGATAATCCTCCTCCAGCTTCACCCCGTCGATGTAGACGAAGCCTCCCTCAAAGGTGATGCTGTCCCCCGGCAGGCCGATGACCCGCTTCACCAGCACATGGCCCAGCTCCTCGTCCCAGAACGTGACGATGTTCCCCCGCTCCGGCACCGGGTCGCCCACCACATAGGGCAGCCGCCACCCGATCAGCAGCGACTTGGTGGGGATGGTGGTCTCCATGGAGCCGCTGGGCACATAGGACAGCTGCAGCAGCACCCGGAACAGCACGAACACCACCGCCAGCGTCACCACCAGATAGCCGTAGTCGTTCCACAGGCGTCTTGCCCGGCTGACAGGCGGCTGTGCCGTCTCCGGCGCCGGCGTGTTCTCCGCGGCGGGAGCCTTTTCCGCCGTCTCCGGCTGTGTCTCCGCCGCCGAAAGCGCTCCCGCCGTATCCGCTGCCGGCTCTCTGATCTCCTCCGCCGCCGGATTTACGTCCGCTGCCGGCGTGTGCCGTCCGCCGGACTCCTTCCGCGCCAATCGCTTGCCGCCCTTCTTATCCATCATGCTCCTGCCTCCTGTTTTCTTCCCGTCACCCGTGTTCTATACGTTTCGTATAAAACGCAGATCATGTTACTTTCTGTATACCTCCGGCTTCAGCACGCCGATGTACGGCATATTGCGGTACTGCTGGGCATAGTCCAGCCCGTAGCCCACCACGAACTCGTCGGGCACCACAAAGCCGGCATAGTCGGCCTTGATGGGCTTCTCCCGGCGGGCGGGCTTATCCAGCAGCGTGGCGATGGTGATGGACGCCGCGCCCTTGGTCATGAGATAGCTTTTCAGGAACGCCAGCGTATTGCCGGAGTCCAGGATATCCTCCACGATAATGATGTTCCGGCCGCTGATATCCCGCTGCAGGTCGCGGGTGATCTGCACCACGCCGGAGGACTTGGTGCCGTTCTTGTAGGAGGACACGCCGATGAACTCCAGCTCGCTCTTGAGCTGGGTGGCCCGCACCAGATCCGCCATGAAGATGAAGCACCCGTTGAGAACGCCCACGAACATGGGGTTCTTGTCCTGAAATGCGTCATACAGCTCGTCGCCCATCTCCTGCACACGGGCCTTGATCTCCTCCTCGGACAGCAGGACCTTCAGAATATCCTGATCCATATTGCTCTTTGCCATACGTTGTATCCTCCGTTAGTTTTCTCTCATTATAATATATATGTTCTTGCCGGGATCCTCCGGCAGGAATTTCCTGTCTGTGCCTACGCCCCACACGGCGGCAATGGCGCCGTCCACGCAGAGCACCGGGATCGTCTCCCGTTTTTCCGGGGGCACGCCCCGCTCGGCCAGCAGCCGCTTGACGCTCCGCTGTCCCCGGCTGTCCGCCAGCGTCAGCCGGTCGTCCCGGCGCCAGCACCGGGCGGTCAGCACCTGCCCCGGCCCGCACCGCAGCGCCAGCCCGCCCTCCGCGGGTGTCCGGCTCACCACGATATGCGCCGCGCCGAAGGGATTCTCCCCCTCCCGCAGCACCGTCTCCGCCGGGGCCGTCGCCGCTGCACGCATCGTCAGCACGCCGCCCCGGCTCACCGCCTCCGCGCCGCCGGGCAGCGCCAGCACGCCCTCTCCGGCGGCCAGCCGCTCCAGCGCCTCCAGGTGGACGGCGCCCAGATCCTTCCGCCCCGTGCCCAGCCGCTCCAGCAGCAGCCGCAGCATCCGGGGCCGCAGGGCCTCCGGGGCCGCCAGCAGCACGCCGCAGTCCACGGCGCACCCCGTCTCCGGCAGGCGCGCCGCCGCCAGCTCATCCAGATAGGCGTTCTCCCGCCGCAGGATGCCGGCTGTCCGGGCGATGTGGGCCGACGCCTCCGGGTTGATGCCCTCCAGCATGGGCCAGATCTCCAGCCGCAGCCGGTTCCGGGCGTAGGCCGTGTCGCCGTTGGTCTCATCGGTGACGTAGGTCAGTCCGTTTTCCTCGATATAATCCTCAATGTCCCGCCGGGGCGTGTCCAGCAGCGGCCGGACGATATTGCCCCGTACCGGCGGGATGCCGGTAAGTCCCTGCGGCCCGGTGCCCCGCAGCAGCTGCAATATCACCGTCTCCGTCAGATCGTCCCGGTGATGGGCCGTGGCGATCCGCTCCGCGCCGATGGCCGCCGCGGTGCGCTGCAGAAAGTCGTACCGCGCCCGGCGTCCCGTCTCCTCCACCGTCAGGCCCCATGTGCCGCACAGGTCGTACACATCGGCCTTTTCCGTGTAAAACGGGATGCCCCGTTCCCGGCAGAACGCCCGGACGAAGTCCTCGTCCCGCTGGGCGGTGGTCCGCATCAGGTGGTTCAGGTGCCCCGCCGCCGCGGTAAAGCCCCGCCGCTGTCCCAGCTTATGCAGATAGTCCAGCAGACAGATGGAGTCCCGCCCGCCGGACACGCCGCACAGCACGGTGCCGCCCTTTTCGGGCAGCATGTGCCAGCGCTCCATCCACGGCGTCAGATCCATGGCTCACTCCTCATCGTCGTAGCGGTTCTCCAGCGTGCCGAAGGCGGTATATTCCGGCATCCACCGCAGCTCCACCTTACCCGTCTCGCCGTGGCGGTTCTTGGCCACGATGCACTCAGCCACGTTGCGCTTTTCCGAATCGCTGTTGTAATAGTCGTCCCGGTACAGGAACAGCACGATATCCGCATCCTGCTCGATGGCGCCGGACTCGCGGAGGTCGGACAGCATGGGGCGCTTGTCGTCCCGCTTCTCGTTGGCACGGCTCAGCTGGCTCAGGCACAGCACCGGCACCTGCAGCTCCTTGGCCATGATCTTCAGCATACGGCTGATATCCGACACCGCCTGCTGACGGTTCTCGCCGGAATAGCCCTTTCCGCCGGCGGAGGTCATCAGCTGCAGGTAGTCGATGACCACCAGGCCCAGATTGTCCAGCCGCCGGCACTTGGCGTTCATATCCGCCACCGTCAGCAGCGGGTTGTCGTCGATACGGATGTCCATCCGGCTCAGGGAGGACGCCGCCTCGGCGATACGCTGCCAGTCGCTCTCCCGCAGGTTGCCCGTCACCAGGCGGGTGTTCTCCACCAGCCCCTCGCTGGCAATGAGCCGGGTCACCAGCTGCTCCTTGGACATCTCCAGCGAGAAGATGGCCACGGTCTTGCCCGACTCCCGCGCCGCCGACAGCGCCACGTTCAGAGCCATACTGGTCTTGCCCATACCGGGCCTGGCGGCCAGCAGCAGCAGGTCGGACTTATTCAGTCCGTTGATCTTGGCGTCCACGGCGGAAAGGCCCGTGGACAGGCCCGGCAGCGTCTTGCCGCCGCTGGCGGTCAGCTCCGCCAGGTGGGCCATCACGTCCTGCAGCACCATGCCCACCGTCACCATGTTCTGGGCGCTGCGTCCCCGGCGGATGGCGTACACCTTCTGCTCCGCCGACTCCAGCATGTCCCCGGCGGTGCCGGTGCCCTCCTGCACCATGGCGGTGATGCTGCCGGCAGCGGACGCCACCTGCCGCATCAGCGACTTGTCCAGCACGATCTGCACATATTCCATAACATTGGCGCTGGTGGGCGTCACGTCCATCAGCTGCAGCAGATAGTCCCTTGTATTGTCGTTATAGACGCCGTTCTTCTCCATCTCCCCCGCCACGGTAACGCCGTCGATGGGCCGGGAGTAGACGAACATATGATAGATGGTCTCAAAAATATCGCGGTTGGCCCGCAGATAGAAGTCCTCCGGCCGCAGCTTGTCCATGACGTCCTTGATGCAGTCGGGGTCGATGAGCATGGAGCCAAGCACCGCCTGCTCCGCCTGAGGCGAATGGGGTGCCTGCCGCAGCAGCAGCTCGTCCGCAGCCATATACGGGCCTCCTCTCCGTGATGATGCAGGTGGTTACTTCTCCTCGATGACCAGCACGTACACCGTGCCGCTGACCTCAAAGCCCAGCTTGGCCTTGACCTCGTAGCTGCCGAAGCTCTTGATGGGCTGCTCCAGCACCAGCTTCTTGCCGTCCACGTCCATGCCGAACTGCTCCTTCAGAGCGCCGGAGATCTCCTTGCCGGTGACGGCGCCGAACAGCTTGCCGCCCTCGCCGCCCTTGGCCGCGATCTTCACCTGGCAGCTCTTGAGCTTCTCGGCGATGGCCAGTGCCTCGGCCTTGGCCTCCGCGTCCGCCTTGGCCTTGGCCTTGGCCTGCAGCTTCATGGTGTTCACCGCGTCGGGAGTGGCCTCCACCGCCAGGCCCTTGGGCAGCAGGAAATTGCGGGCATAGCCCTCCGCCGCCTCGATGAGCTGGCCCTTCTTGCCCTTGCCCTTCACGTCCTGCTTCAGAATGACTTTCATGGTGTTCTATCTCCTTTTCGTCAGTTTTCAAAGTAACGGTCGATGGCCTCCAGCAGCTTTGCCTTGGCCTCGTCCACCGAGATGTTGTCCGCCTGTCCGCCGGCGGTGGTGGAATTGCCGCCGCCGCCCAGCGCCTCCAGGATGACCTGCACGTTGATCTCGCCCAGGGACCGGGCGGACATGTATACGCCGTCGCCCTTTTTGTACAGGACGATGGACGCCTTGATGCCCCGGATGGTCAGCAGCTCATCGGCGGCCTTGGCGGCCGTCACCCGGTCGCACTCCTCCTCCAGCGCCACCACGGCGATGTCGTCGTGGTACAGCTCCGCCTGCCGGATGATGGCGTACCGGTCGATCATGGACTGCAGATCGCCCTGGAACAGCCGCTGCACGTCCTGCGTGTCGGCGCCCAGCCGCCGCAGGTAGGCCGCCGCCTCGAAGGTGCGGCCGCCGGTGCGGTTGGTAAAGTTCTTGGTATCCAGCACGATGCCCGCCAGCAGCGCCTCCGCCTCGCATTTCAGCACGTCGGACGGCTCCAGCAGGTACTGCATCAGCTCCGCCACCAGCTCACTGGCGGAGGAGGCATACGGCTCGTGGTAGTTCAGCGCCATCTTCTCGATGTAGCTGCTGCCCCGGCGGTGGTGGTCGATGACCGCCACCCGGTTGCAGGTCTCCAGCATCTCCTCGGACTCCACGCTCTCCGGCCGGTTGGTGTCCACCACCACCAGCAGCGCGCCGGGCTGGCACTTCAGGAACGCCTCGCCGCCGGAGATCAGCACCCCGGCGTACTCCGGCTGCTCCAGCATCTTCCGGATCAGCGGATGGGCGGCGTTGTTCTCGGTGTCGATGACGATCTGGCACTTCTTGCCCCGCTTCCGGGCGATGCAGTACACGCCCATGGCCGCGCCCACGGAGTCCATGTCCGCGTACTTGTGGCCCATGACGTACACCTGCTTGGCGTCGTCGATCAGCTCGCCCAGGGCGTTGGCCATGACCCGGGACTTCACCTTCGTCCGCTTCTCCGTGGTCTTGCTGCGCCCGCCGTAGAACTCAAAATTCACCCGGTCCTTCACTACGGCCTGGTCGCCGCCGCGGCTGAGGGCCATCTCCAGCGCCAGGGAGGCGTTCTTGAACAGCTGGTCAAAGCTGTCCTCGTCCCGTCCCACGCCGATGGACAGCGTGGCGGACACGCCCTCGCCGGCCTGCACCTGCCGCACCTTCTCCAGCACGTCGAACTTGCTCTCGGTGTAGCCGCCGTAGTCCTTCTCCTCGAATACGAACAGATACCGGTCCCGGTCGTAGCCCAGCAGCAGCCCGCCGGAGTCCGCCGCCCAGTTGTTCAGCTGCTCCTCCAGCGCCGCCAGCACCGCCGAGCGCTTGCTCTCCGGGCAGGCCTTCATCAGCTCCTCGTAGTTGTCCACCATGAGGATGGCCACCAGCGGCCGGGTCATCTCCAGCGTCTGGCGCATCTCCTCGCTGTCGGTGACATCCATCCAGTAGGTGGTGGCCAGCGGGTTCTGGTCCCGGTCCATCTCCTCCGGATGGCTCAGCGCGCCGAACACCCGGTACACCCGTCCGTTCCACTGGAACAGCTCCGGGTACTCCCGCTTGCCCTCCAGCAGCCAGCGATAGCTGAAATCGGGCACCACCGTGTCCACCAGCATCTCGAAGATCTTGTCCTTCTGGCTGGTGAGCTGCAGAAACATATCGTTGCTCCACAGCACCTCGCCAGTGGTCACATCGAACACCAGCATGGGCAGCGGTGCGTACAGCATATTGCTGGAGCGGGCGGAGTCCATGCCCCCGGACACCCGGTCCATGTACTGCCGCACAGAGGCCTGGGCCATCTTATTGCGGCGGCTGCCCACCAGCAGCACCACGGCGGCCACTGCCGCCTCTGCCAGGGCCAGCATCGGCTCAAAGGGGATGGTCACGATGACGAACGCAATGAGGCACATACCGTACAGCGCCATATTCGTGCGGAATCCGCGGATGATCTTTTTGCTCAAAAGGCGTTCCTCCTCCCGGTACAGGAATACGAAAGGCGTCCCTTCTCTTGGTGATGGGAACACGTCTCCAATTTAATATAGCAATTGATTATAGCACAGAATTTCCCCGCCGACAATAGCGGCTTTGCGGAAAAATCCGTCGAACGCCGTCGGATCCCGCCGGTTTTTGTCTCTTTTCCGCCGCTGTCGAAGGCTGTCGGCAAGTTGGGGGTGTACAAACGCCGAAAAGTGTGGTATACTTTGTGAAAAGCGCAGAAAAATGCGCGTCTTTTTTGGTTGTTTCGCAGAGCGTGTGCCTGCGATCACATAGAAAAAAGAGGGCGACCTCTTACAAACCATCCACAGTAGCGGCTGGGCGACACTCCGCTCCCCCTCCGGCGATGCAGGGCCGGACAGCGGGCGGACCGCCTTTATTTTGCTGCGGCCATTTTCCGTCCTGCCGGGCTGTGCGGTATCTGTACAAGCAAAGGAGTATTTGACATTTATGGCAGAAAAACTGAAGATTATCCCCCTGGGCGGCCTCAACGAGATCGGCAAGAACATGACCGCCTACGAGTACGGCGGCGAGATCATCGTCGTGGACTGCGGCATGGCCTTCCCCGGCGACGACATGTACGGCATCGACTGCGTTATCCCCGATGTCAGCTATCTGGTGAAGAACCACAGCCGCCTGCGGGGCATGTTCATCACCCACGGTCACGAGGACCACATCGGCGCCATCCCCTACGTCCTCAAGCAGATCAACACCCCCATCTACTGCACCCGCTTCACCGCCGGGCTCATCAAGCTGAAGCTGCAGGAGCACGGTCTGGTGAACTCCACCAAGCTCATCACCGTGGAGGCCGGTCAGACGGTGAAGGCCGGCAAGTTCCAGGTGGAGTTCCTCCATGTGAACCACTCCATCGCCGACTCCGCGGCCTTTGCCATCCACACCCGGATGGGCACCATCGTCCACACCGGCGACTTCAAGATCGACTCCACCCCCATCGACGGCGAGGTCATCGACCTGGCCCGCTTCGGCGAGCTGGGCAAGCAGGGGGTGCTGGCGCTGCTGGCCGACTCCACCAATGTGGAGCGTCCCGGCTACACCATGAGCGAAAAGGCCGTGGGCGCCACGTTCAAGCGGCAGTTCACCGGCTGTGACAAGCGCATCATCGTCACCACCTTCGCCAGCAACGTCCACCGCATCCAGCAGGTGCTGGACGCCGCGGCGGCCTGCGGCCGCAAGGTGGCCGTCACCGGCCGCAGCATGGAGAACATTATGAAGGTCTCCACAGAGCTGGGCTACATGAAGGTGCCCAAGAACACGCTGGTGGACATCAACCGCATCAAGGGCCTGCCCCTGAACCAGCAGGTCATCGTCACCACCGGCTCCCAGGGCGAGGAGATGAGCGCCCTGTACCGCATGGCCTTCTCCACCCACAAGCAGGTGGACATCGGCCCCGGCGACAAGGTCATCATCTCCGCCAGCGCCATCCCCGGCAACGAGGTGACGGTGGGCCGCGTCATCAACGAGCTGTTCCGCAAGGGCGCCGACGTGGTCTACGACAAGGCCGACATGCTCCATGTCTCCGGCCACGCCTGCCAGGAGGAGCTGAAGATCATCCACGCCCTGACGAGGCCCAAGTTCTTCATCCCCCTCCACGGTGAGCAGCGCATGCTCCAGATCCACAAGCGCGTGGCGGAGAGCATGGGCATGCACCCCAACAACATCGTGGTGGCCGACAACGGCTCCGTCATCGAGCTGACCACCAAGCACATCAAGTGCGAGTCCTCCGTTCCCGCCGGCGAGGTGTTCGTGGACGGCAGCGGCGTGGGCGAGGTGGGGGCCGTGGTCCTCAACGACCGGAAGCTGCTGGCCGAGGACGGCATGGTGGTCATCGTGCTGCCCATGTCCAGCCACGACCACCAGCTGCTGTGCCCGCCGGAGATCGTGACCCGCGGCTTTGTCTATGTCAAGGAGTCCGAGGAGCTGCTGGACACCCTGCGCCGCATTGCCACCGACACCGTGGACGGCATGTCCGCCAAGAAGCGCCGGGACGACGGCGACGTGTGCCGCACCGTCCGCTCCGCCGTGTCCAGCTATCTCTACAAGACCACCAAGCGCAGCCCCATGATCATCCCCATGGTGACGAAACTGTAAATATCTGGAATTTTCCTGCATATCCGGGTTTTTGCTGTTTCCCATAACTGAAAAAGAGCTGCCCGCACCGGTATGGCGCGGGCAGCTCTTTTTGTTGTTGCCGGGGGCTGCGCCGCCCCCTTCGCATCCTGAAATAATAATTTCCTGAATTTCCGGTTTTAATTTCCGGTTTTCCTTCATCATGCATGCATGATGAAGCGCCTCAGAACCACTTTTTCCGCTTGAAATACCAGATGAGCAGCGCCACCACCAGAGCCGACACCGCCGCCACCGTCACATAGCCCCAGCGCCAGTGGAGCAGCGGCATGCTCTCGAAGTTCATGCCGTACCACCCGGCGATAAGGGACAGGGGCAGAAAGATGGCGGTGACGATGGTCAGCACCTTCATCACCCGGTTCTGGGCGATGTCCACCTGCGCCTGATACTCGCTGCTGATCTGGGTGGCGTACTCGTGGAGCATCCGGGTCTCCCCCCGCAGGTTCTCCACCTTCCGCAGAAAGTGGCCCAGCCGCTTTTTGCTGCGGCTCGACAGCTGCTCCTCCGCATCCTCCATAAGGGAGGACGCAAAGTCGCCGAGCTGGGCGTAGTAGCGGTTGGTGCGGTTCAGCTCCTTGCGCAGCACGCTCATCCGGTGGAGGAACCGGCCGGTGTCGTTGTCCAGCACCGCCTGCTCCAAGACCGTTAGCCGGCTCTCCAGCTGCTGGATGTAGGGCAGATCATCCCGGATCAGGTACAGCAGCAGCGCCGTCAGGAAGCTGTCGGGGCCGTCGGGCAGCGGGGCGCTCTGCTCCGTCAGGCGGGCGATGCAGTCCGCCGCCGCATGGTCGTGGTCAGCCACCAGCAGGCTCCCATCCGCCCAGGAGAAGCTGAGGCGGCGGGCGGACTGGTTGGCCCGCGGCGGCGTCCGCAGGTGCCCGGTGATGCCAGCGTGGTCAACGCGCAGCCAGCAGAACTGGGACTCGTGGGGATCGACAGGCGCGGCGGGGGCGGGCAGTCCGGCGGGCAGCGCCGCGTCATGCAGCTCCTGGGGCGTCAGCACCGCCAGCACGCCCTGCCAGTCCGAGGGCGGCGCGGACAGCGGCTTCATGCCGCCGGCAAAGAGATAGTACATACGGGGTCACGACTCCTTTTCCGGTAAGGGTTTTTGCGGCAGCAGGGCGGCGATCACCGTGCCGAGCAGCAGCCCCAGCCACGCGAACAGCAGCACCGGCTCCAGCCCGAACAGCAGCGAGGTCAGGCTGACCAGCGCCGTGTTGTCCGCCGCCAGCAGGAAGGCATTGCCCACACCCGCCAGCACATAGGCGGTGGGCAGCACCCACATAAGCCCCTTGCAGGGCTGCCTCCCGCCCCAAAGCAGCCGGAATACCAGCAGCGCGGCCAGGGCGAGCACGGGCAGCACCCACATAGTGTGAAAATTCAACAGGCATATCCGTGTGCCAAAGAACAGGAATTGCAGCATAGCCAGGCTCCTTTCTCCGTCAGAACTCCGGTGCGTTCGGCGTCTTGCGGTACAGCAGGGGCTTGCCCTCGGCGTCCACCAGTACCGTCAGCCCGCCGGAATAACCCGCAGCGTGATAGAGATACTGCACGCCGGTCTCGGTATCCACCCAGATCTCACTGCTGCTGATGAAGCTGCTCTCCTCCAGAATCTTGATGAAACGGCTGTCCTTCTTGGCCATGGTGTTACTCCGCCTTATCGCCGTCCAGCAGTGCCTTTGTGCTGGCAGCTAGGCCGGCCAGCCCCTGGATCTCGCTGGGGATGATGATCTTCGTGGCCTTGCCGTCGGCCACCTTCTCCAGCGCCTCCAGCGCCTTGAGCTTGATGACCTGATCGTTGGGGGCGTTCTCGTTCAGCAGCCGCATGGAGTCGGCCATGGCCTGCTGGACCTTCAGGATGGACTGGGCCTCGGCCTCGGCGGCCATGATCTTGGCCTGCTTGGCGGCATCGGCCTGCAGCAGCACGGACTGCTTCTCGCCCTCGGCGATCAGCACCTTGCTGGCCTTTTCGCCCTCGGCCTGCAGGATGGACTCGCGGCGCTCGCGCTCGGCCTTCATCTGCTTTTCCATGGCGTTCTGGATTTCGCGGGGCGGCAGGATGTTCTTCAGCTCCACGCGGTTGACCTTGATGCCCCACGGGTCGGTGGCCTCGTCCAGAATGGAGCGCATCTTGGCGTTGATGGTATCGCGGCTGGTAAGGGACTGATCCAGCTCCATCTCGCCGATGATGTTGCGCAGGGTGGTGGCCGTCAGGTTCTCGATGGCGGACATGGGATACTCCACGCCGTAGGTATACAGCTTGGGGTCGGTGATCTGGAAGTAGATGACGGTGTCGATCTGCATGGTGACGTTGTCCTTGGTGATGACCGGCTGGGGATCGAAGTCCGCCACCTGCTCCTTGAGGCTGACCTTCTTCACCACCCGCTCGATGAATGGCAGCTTGAAGTGCAGCCCCACGCCCCATACGCTGTGGAACGCGCCGAGGCGCTCCACCACATAGGCCTTGGACTGCTGGACGATGTTGATGCAGCTGACGATGACCACCAGAACGAGAATGACCAGAATGACGATGGCGATGGTACCGGGGATGGAATACGGCATAGTAGTTTCCTCCTTATACTATTCTTTTTCCTTGTTGTGCTTCTTTCCTTTTCTGTGCTTGCGGATCAGATGGATGATGCGTGTGACGGCGAAGGCGAGGACCACCAGAAGTCCCTTGACAAAGTAGGGCATTTACGTCTCCTTTTCCACGTACAGCTTGACGCCCTCCATACGCACGACACGCACCATGGCGTCAGGCTCGATGATCTCTCCTGTGCTGCTGCGGGCAGACCAGGTCTTACCATCTATGTAGACGGCGCCGGTGGGCACATCGTTGTCGATGCGCTCCGTGACCCGGGCCGAGCCGCCCAGAACACGGTCGGCATTGGTGGGCTTGATGTCCTTTTTCATCAGCTTCGTCACCAGCGGACGAGTAGCCGCCAGCGTGGCGATGGACACCACAAAGAACAGGGCGATCTGCAGCCAGATGGGGCCGTTGCAGATGGCCGCGATGAGGGCCGCCACGCTGCCCAGCACGAACCAGATGGATGTCAGCCCCGCCGTGACCGCTTCAGCCACGCCAAAGATGACGATGGCAGCGATCCAGATGATGGTAGTCATATCCGTGCTTCCTCCTTTCAGGCACAGGCCGATGAGGCCGCTGAGAGCGCCTACGCCCAGCAGCACGCCCCCGGCCATCCACTTGTTTTTCGGGGACAGGTTGGTGAGGAACGCGGAAAACGCATTGTGCAGGCTCTCCCGGGGGAGGGGCTGCTCCGCCGCGGCAGGCAGCTCCGGTGCGTCCGGTGCGGCGGACGGCGCCGGGGCCGGTGCCTCCTGGGCAAACATGTCGGCGATGGAGACCTGATAGCGGTTGCAGATATAGAGTATCTTCTCGATCTCCGGGTAGCCCCGGCCGGACTCCCACTTGCTCACCGCCTGGCGGGAGACCTGCAGCTGCTCGGCAAACTGCTCCTGGGTCAGGCCGCTGCGGCGGCGCACTGCCGACAGCTGTTCTCCGAATGACATAGGCTCGTTCCTCCGTTCCTCTTGCCGACAGTGTAGCACTTCCGCCGGTTTTGTCTATCACTTTGAAGTTGCGTCGGCCGATTTTTTGTCAGGAGCCGCGCAACCTGAAGTTTACATTCCCTATTATAGCCGATTCCCGCCGGAAATGCCATAGGATTTTTGCGGGTTGCGCGGCGGGGAAAAGTCGGGTATACTGGTGGGTACGAAACTGAACGAGCGAGGTGCGCCGCCTATGGTGACATATATGATCCCCTGCTTGCTGGGGTTGGAAAAGCTGGTAGCCGACGAGGTGAAGCGGCTGGGCCTGCAGGACGTGCAGGCAGAGAACGGGCGCATTCTGTGCCGCGGCACACCGGCGGACTGTGCAAGGCTCAACATCAACCTGCGCTGCGGCGCACGGGTGATGCTGGTGCTGGGCCAATTCCCCGCCCGCAGCTTTGAGGAGCTGTTTCAGGGCGTCCGGGCCATCCCGTGGGAGGACTATCTGCCCCGGGATGCGGCGTTCCCGGTGAAGGGCTACGCCATCTCCTCCCAGCTCCACGCGGTGTCCGCCTGCCAGAGCATCATCAAGAAGGCCATGGTGGAGCGGATGAAGGCCGCCTACGGACTGGAGCAGTTCCCGGAGACGGGAGTGAAGTACCAGGTGCGGTTCTCCATCTTCAAGGACGAGGCCGCCATCTGCCTGGACGCCTCCGGCGAGGGACTGTACAAGCGGGGCTACCGGGCCGTGGGCGTGGAGGCGCCGCTGCGGGAGACGCTGGCGGCGGCGCTGGTGACCCTCAGCCGCTACCGGGGGCGGGACCCGTTCTGCGACCCGTTCTGCGGCAGCGGCACCATTCCCATCGAGGCGGCGCTCATCGCCAGGAACCGGGCGCCGGGGCTTGACCGGCGGTTCGACGCCCAGCGGTGGGCATTCCTGCCCGCCGAGGCGTGGATGGACGCGGCGGACGAGGCCCAGGACAAGGAGTTCCACGGGCAGTACGACATATGGGGCGGCGACATCGACCCCCGCGCCGTGGACATCGCGCGGGACAACGCCCGGAAGGCCGGCGTGGACGACTGCGTCCGCTTTGAGGTGGCGGACGCCGCCAAATTCCACCGGGACAGCCAATACGGGCAGCTGGTGACCAATCCCCCCTACGGCGAGCGGCTGCTGGAGCGGCAGGAGGCCGAGGAGCTGTACCGGATGCTGGGGAAAGTGTGGCGGACGCTGCCGGAGGGCTGGCGGACGCTGGTGCTCAGCAGCCACACGGAGTTCGAGCGGGCCTTCGGGCGGCCGGCGGCCAAAAAGCGCAAGCTGTATAACGGCATGATCAAGTGCGACGTGTTTATGTACGGCAATGTGTGAGCGGTGCAGATAAATTTGCCGCCGGGGCCGTTTATTTTCAATTTGTTCACTTTCTTTTCCAGCGGCATGGTACAATACTAAGAAATTCTTAAACTTTTATTTGGAGGGGGCTCCCGAGATGAAGCACGTTTTCATCATCAATCCCACGGCAGGCAAGGCGGACAGCCGCCAGAAAATATACGACATGGCTGATGCGCTGCGGACAAAGCACAATCTGGATGTCCAGTGCATCCTGACGAAGAAGCAGGGCCACGCCACGGAGATCGCCCGGCGACTGTGTGACAGCGGCGAGGAGCTGCGGTTCTACGCCTGCGGCGGCGACGGCACCGTCAACGAGGTGGCCAACGGCATCATCGGCTACGACAACGCGGCCATGACCGCCATTCCCGTAGGCACCGGCAACGACTTCCTCAAGAACTTCGGCGACGATCTGGAGAAGTTCCGGGACGCGGAAAATCTGTGGGACGGGCCTCAGTTCCCCATGGACGCCATTGACGTCAACGGCCGCATCGCCCTGACCATTGCCTGCTCCGGCATCGACGCCCGGGTGGCCCGGGACGTACATAAGTACAGCGAAAGCCCCCTGCTGGACGGCAAGGGCAGCTACATCTACTCGCTGGCGGTGAACTTCCTGTTCAAGGGCATCGGTTCCCACTGGATCGTGTCGCTGGACGACACGGTCATGGAGGGCGACTGGTCCCTGGTATCAGTGTGCAACGGCCGGTACTATGGCGGCGGCTTCATGCCCGTGGCTGAGGCCCGGATGGACGACGGCGTGCTGAACACGCTGGTGGTGAAGGCCGTGAACCGCCGGACGTTCCTGAAGTTCGTGGGGCCGTACTCCAAGGGCGAATACCACAAATTCCCCGACTATGCCCACTGCTCCACCCCCAAGGTCGTCCGCATCCATTCGGACAGGGAGGACATCGTCACCTGTCTGGACGGCGAGTGCGTGGTCAACCAGGACGTGACCATCAAAATGGCCGATAAGAAGCTGAATTTCTTCGGCCCCGCCGGGTGCAGCTGCAACCGCACCGCCAGGGAGCCGCTGCGCAGTTGAACATTTTGTGAATTTTTCAAATTTTTCCCGTTTACCCCTTGCAAATCCCGTATAGTGTGGTATGATAAGCAGCGTTAGCACTCCAGTAGTTTGAGTGCTAACGCTGACTTTGTTTTTTCAATATTGAGTATATAAGGAGGAAACAGCTATGAAACTGACACCGCTTGCTGACCGCGTGGTGCTGAAGATGACCGAGCCGGAGGAGACCACCAAGGGCGGCATCATCCTCACCGGTTCCGCCAAGGAGAAGCCCTCCGTGGCAGAGGTGATCTCTGTGGGCCCCGGCGGCACCGTGGATGGTAAGACCGTTGTGATGTCTGTGAAGGCCGGCGACAAGGTCATCACCGACAAGTATGCCGGCACCAAGGTGACGCTGGAGGACGTGGAGTACATCATCGTCAAGCAGAGCGACATCCTGGCCATCGTGGAGTAAGAGTAGGAGGTAAGTTATATGTCTAAGATCATCAAGCGCGGCGACGAGGCCCGCAAGGCTCTGGAGGCCGGTGTCAATCAGCTGGCCGATACCGTTAAGGTCACGCTGGGTCCCAAGGGCCGCAACGTGGTGCTGGATAAGAAGTTCGGTACGCCCCTGATCACCAACGACGGTGTGTCCATCGCCAAGGAGATCGAGCTGGACGATCCGTTTGAGAACATGGGCGCGCAGCTGGTGCGCGAGGTATCCACCAAGACCAACGACGTGGCCGGCGACGGCACCACCACCGCCACCCTGCTGGCACAGGCCATGATCCACGAGGGTCTGAAAAACCTGGCCGCCGGCGCCAACCCCATCGTTATGAAGAAGGGCATGGCCAAGGCTGTGGACGCCGCCGTGGCCGCCATCAAGGAGCAGAGCCAGAAGGTCAACGGCACCGCCGACATCGCCCGCGTGGGCACCGTGTCCTCCGGCGACGAGACCATCGGCAAGCTCATCGCCGAGGCCATGGAGAAGGTCTCCGCCGACGGCGTCATCACCATTGAGGAGTCCAAGACCGCCGAGACGTACAGCGAGGTGGTGGAGGGCATGATGTTCGACCGCGGCTATATCACCCCCTACATGGCCACCGATATGGAGAAGATGGAGGCCGTGGTGGATGACCCCTATATCCTTATCACCGACAAGAAGATCTCCGTCATCAGTGACATCCTGCCCCTGCTGGAGCAGATGCTGCAGAGCGGCAAGAAGCTGTTCATCATCGCCGAGGATGTGGAGGGCGAGGCTCTCAGCACCCTGCTGGTCAACCGTCTGAAGGGCGTGCTGAACGTGGTGTGCGTCAAGGCCCCCGGCTTCGGCGACCGCCGCAAGGAGATGCTGCAGGATATCGCCGTGCTGACCGGCGGCCAGGTCATCAGCGAGGAGCTGGGCCTGACCCTGAAGGACGCCACCATCGACATGCTGGGCCGTGCCCGTCAGATCAAGGTCACCAAGGAGAACACCATCATCGTGGACGGCATGGGCGATCCCCAGGCCATCAAGGACCGCGTGGCCCAGATCCGCGCCCAGATCGGCGTGACCACCAGCGAGTATGACAAGGAGAAGCTGCAGGAGCGTCTGGCCAAGATGGCCGGCGGTGTGGCTGTCATCAAGGTGGGCGCCGCCACTGAGACGGAGATGAAGGAGAAGAAGCTGCGCATCGAGGACGCGCTGAACGCCACCAAGGCCGCCGTTGAGGAGGGCATCGTGGCCGGCGGCGGTACCATCTATGTCAACGTCATCCCCGCCGTCACCGGTCTGCTGAGCACCACCGAGGGCGACGAGCGCGTGGGCGTGCAGCTGGTGGCAAAGGCCCTGGAGGCCCCCATCCGCCAGATCGCGGCCAATGCCGGCATCGACGGCAGCGTGGTGCTGGAGAAGGTACGCACCTCCGGCAAGAACGGCTACGGCTTCGACGCCTACAAGGAGGAATACTGCGACATGATCGCCAGCGGCATCGTGGATCCCGCCAAGGTGACCCGCAGCGCACTGGAGAACGCCGCCAGCGTGTCCGGCATGGTGCTGACCACCGAGTCTTTGGTGGCCGACAAGCCCCAGCCCCCCGCTCCGGCTCCCGCCGCACCCGACATGGGCGGCATGGGTATGTATTAAGCGCCTGCCCCCCCCCGGCTGTACCGGGCGTGTAAGCTCCGCAAAGGATTTTTGAAAGGGTGCGGCGGCTGTGCCGCCGCACCCTTTTCCCTTTTTTCTCCCGAACTCGCAAAAAATCTGTTGACAAACGGCAGGTCTATATGGTATAGTAACTCGTGCCTGTCGAGGACGACATGGCGGCGTAGCTCAGTTGGCTAGAGCATGCGGTTCATACCCGCAGTGTCACCGGTTCAAATCCAGTCGCCGCTACCAGACCGGAGAGATGCGCAAGCATCTCTCCGGTATCCCTCGACAAACAAATACGGCCCGTTGGTCAAGTGGTTAAGACACGGCCCTTTCACGGCTGTAACATGGGTTCGAGTCCCGTACGGGTCACCACTTCGGCAATCCGTCTCGGGCTGCCGAATATGGAGGCTTAGCTCAGCTGGTTAGAGCGCCTGCTTCACACGCAGGAGGTCACTGGTTCGAGTCCAGCAGTCTCCACCAACAAAAGTCTTGAATTCCAATGGAATTCAAGACTTTTTTGTACTTTTCAGAAGCTTTTCCAAAAGCCGTACAACAAAAAGCGCACAAAAAAGCGCACAACTTGTCTCAAAGCCGCAAAACAACTGCGTAAGGAGTGCTTTGAAATGGCTAACATCAGAGAGAACAAGAAGAACGGAAAAACTGTATCGTACCGCTTCACGGTTTGTTTGGAACGAGATGCACAGGGCAAGCAAGTACGGAAATACACCACATGGACACCCCCAGAGGGATTGACCCCCGCAAAGGCCAAGAGAGCAGCAGAACGCGCGGCGGAGGAATGGGAACAGGAAACCCGCGCCGAATACCAAAAGGAACAAGCGGCAATCGCCCAAGGTCTTGCGTATCAGCTGCCGCCCGAAAAGCGCAAAGACGATTTTGTTGGCTTTATCGAAAACACATGGCTCCCGCTGCAAATCCGTGGTGGAGACAACAAACCCTCTACTATTGCTTACTACGAGTATGTTTCGCAGAACATCAAAGAGTATTTTGCAGGAACGGTTTTGCAGAGCATTAGTCCATCCTACATCCAAAAGTATCTCATCTATCTCCGCAATAACTTCAAGAGCAAGACGGGAAAGCCGCTGTCTGCCGAAACGCTTCACCATCATTACAGAGTGTTAAACATGATGTTTGCTTACGCGGAACGGTTGGAGTTGATTGCCAAAAACCCCATGCACAAAGTTGACGCGCCCCGCAAAGAGCGCAAGCCAGTAGAAGCAATGAACAAAGAGCAGGCCGCAAAGTTCTTTCAGCTGTTGGCGGATTGCCCCCTTGATTTCCGGTGTATGCTTCATTTGATGATGACAACCGGCATCCGCCGCGGTGAGTGCATCGGATTAAAATGGAGCGACCTTGACGAGAAAGCAAGCACCATTACCATTTGCAGAAATGTGACCTACACCCCCGAAAGCGGTACAATCGTCAGCACTCCTAAAACATCCAACAGCATGAGAACTATCCCCATCATGCCCAGTACCTTGCAGTTGCTGCAAAATCTCAAAGAGCAGACAAGCAGCGAACACCCAGATACCCATTTGCGTGGCGCGTTCATTTTTCCCTCTGAAAACAGCTTGTACGAGCCGCGCAATCCCGATGCAGTTACAAGACGTGTCAAACGGTTTATGAAGCGCAGCAATCTCCCCGACCTCTCTCCGCACGATTTGCGCCACTCTTGCGCGACCCTACTTCTTTCCCAAGGCGCGGACATTAAGAGCGTACAGGAGATTTTAGGACACGCAGACGCAAGCACAACGCTCAACTTCTATGTGAAAGCCGATTTGCAGCAGATGCAGGCCGCAACAGAAAAGTTTGCCGCCGCGTTTAACCTCTGATTTCCAAAAGCGGGAAAACACGATAGGCGGCGGAGGTTGCCGAAAGCATAAGGAAACAGACGGGAGATTTTTCGCTCCCGTCTGTTGCTCTTTATAGTATGTCATTCAGTATTTCCCTTGCGTCAAGGGTATGCACATCAAATTTCCGCCAGTCTGCCGCCGTGGGTATCTGTGTGTTCAGAATGGGTTTGTACGTCCGTATGTACTCGCCCTCTTTTTGCCCGATTTCCTCTTGGATAGCAGGATAATCCCGCGCCTTTGCATTGTAAAGCACATCAAAATTGATGGAATGGCCTTTGCGCTACGCTTCCGCCAAGATTCGGTATTTCCGCTCTTTTTGGCCTTTAATGGCTGCGTAGTGCTGCGCCACGCGTTTCAGCATATTCATACTCTTGCCGATGTAAACAATGGTATCGTCAACCTTGATGCAGTAAATTCCCGCATGGTCGTATTTGACTGCAAGTCCTTTTCTTTTGAGCCATTGATAGACATTTTCTTCATAGCCTGTTTTTCTCAAAACTCAAATTCTCCAAAAGGAACATCTGGATAGTCCGGCATGACTGCCCCGAAATCATATCTCAATGCTCCGGTAATATTCTCCGCCGCTGTCAAGATTTCTGGATAGCGTGTATAGTCCTATTGCTGATAAAGCGCCCCCAAAACATTTTCCAATGCGTCAATCATTTCATCTACGGTCAAATGCTTGTCCTCCTTAAAATTTGAACTGTGGCGTTGGAGAAACTTGTTTCTCCAACAGCCCATTATTTATATTATCTGTATTATTTATATTTATTTCTATATCCTCCGCCGCTTCATCATTTACGGCTTGCGGTACATCTTGAACGTCTGCCGTAAAGTCAAGGCCGTCCGGCGTATCATTATTTTTTGTGTGCGTGTCGTGTTGTGGGGTTTCATAGAAATCATAGGTATTGCTGTTTTTACGCTACACAAGATAGCCTTTATCAATCAGTTTTACAAACTGGTCGCGATAAGTGGAGGACGGCATACCAACAGTCTAACGAATGGCGGCGGGGGATAGAGCCAGTGTGAAGCCGTTGGCGTTAGAGGCAAAGTATAAATAGAGCATGAGCGCGTGTGCGCCGAGGTCACGCGCGGCAGCTTGCCAGTTGTCATTTTTTATTCCGAGGAAGTCAGACGCGGCGCGTTCTCTGTGAATGGCAATAATCCGTTGATTTGGTACTGTATTCGGCATAACCGATAATCCTTTCTTTTGGAATGGGGGACTTGCGTCCCCCGCTGAATAAATTAGTTTCCGAGATTGTTCAGCATATCGCGCAGTTGCTTGATTGCTTCATCTTCAATGCGGATGCTGATGCTTTTCATTACATTTTCAGTAATGCGCTACTCCATTTCTTCCATTTCGCGGCGGTGGTTGATTTCTTCTATCATACGGTAATGGGTATACATCAAGTTTAGTTGGGCTTGCGCTTTGCTGTCCAATCCACGAATAAAATAATTAAAAAAGTCATCGTTTTTGTTAGTTTTCATTTTTCTGTTCTCCTTTACAATAGTCGTAATACCAATCATTGAAAGTGTTTTTTCGGCCTATGGAAATATCAAGTAGCATGGTCAATGTATCTTTCTTTGTCATGTAATGGCTTGCTGCATAGTCAGAAATGATTTCATACCAAACGGTATCAATCGTGATACTCTTACTCATGGGATATCCTCCAAAATGTATAAGAATTTATATAAAACATTATTATTTCCTTTGTTTTATATAAATATTATAACAAAAATTTAATATAAAATCAAAAAAGGCCGCAAAGGGAGCACTTGCGAAAAACAGTCCGAGAGGCGGCGGGGGTATATTCGGGAAATAAAAAAATGCGAGGCGCGGCGGCGGAAATGCTGTCTCTTATACACATCTCCGAGCCCACGAGACAAGAGGCAATCTCGT
>OJPD01000182.1_pt1 | contig 52424 bp, 49 predicted proteins | sample 1598371 | NCBI WGS metagenome assembly OJPD01 (sample SAMN03922478, study PRJEB24848) | human gut metagenome | isolation source: stool sample | host: Homo sapiens | place: Germany | collected 2010-11
CCCTTTGCCAAAGGAGCCTTTTGGGGTGTGCGCTCTCGAGTGCCGTCCGAAAACGAAAAGCGCTGGAATTCACCGCTCCCAAACGCCCCCTTTTTGAAAGGGGGTGGCAGCGCGCTAGCGCTGGCAGGGGATTGCCGTACCAAGACACCGCTCCGTAAAGCATGTCGACGGGGGGATTGCCGTAATACAGCGGCGTTTCATAAAGACAGAAAAGCGGCCCGCAGGGCCGCTTTTCAGCTTGCATTGCTTTTGTGGGATCAGCCCGCATAGGGCAAGTTCACGAAGTATTCCAACTCCTCCACGCCGTCGATAAATGAGACGGGCCAGCCTTCCTCATTGCGCGTGAACGCGATGGAACCCGTGCGCCCATCTTCCAGCGCAAAGCGAGCGATGGAGGTTTCGTCGCTCCCGGTGACGATGAGCTTCGTGCCTGCGGGCAGCGTGGTTTCGCCGCTGCCGTCAAGCGTCACGGGCAGCTCCGCAGCCGTTTCCAGGGCGGGGCCGTATTCGCCCGTCCAGTTCTCTGGGTCGCTCAGGTCGATCGCGCGCTGCCAAAGCTCACCCTCCACGGGGATGAACGTGAACGTGCCGTCCCCAGCGAGCGTGTAGCGCCGCGTGCCCCACCAGGTGCCGAGCACATCCACGGAATCCGCGATGGTGACGACACCGTCCTCCATACCCTGGAAATCGCCGCGCAGGCCGGAACAGCTCTCCCCGGTACGCGGTTCCTCATAACGGGAGAGCAGGATCTGCGTGCCGTCGAACCGGCAGACGAGCGTTGCGTAATCCGCGGACATGTAATCGCCGGAAAGGACGATCTCGAGCAGGCCGTCGTCCGGATCGATGTCAATGATCTGCAAGGCGGTGATGTACTGGATCTCCAGCAGCCATTCCTCTTCCCCGGGGTGGAACTCGCAGACAGTCCCGTCCGCTGTGGTGACGGTGATGGTGTTGTGCGCCCAATCGTATTCATCCATGGTGGTCACGAGCGATATTGTTTCCACTTCGCCGTCGCCGTCCAGATCCGCTTCGCAGGTGCACGCGTCCAGAAAGTCGATGGGCGCAAACGGCGCAGGCGCGCGTTCCGGGTCCGCAAGGCCCTGCTGCACTACGAGCTTGAGCACGAGCGAGGACATCGCGTCGTCGCTTACAGCGTCGGCAGTCCAAAGGGAATAGGCCGTGCCCGCTTCGTGCCAGGTGGCCAGGCGGCCGCCGTTTTTCGCTGTCTTGATCGCTGCGGAAACGTCCTTTTCCTCAAATTCCCAGTTTACGTTGAGCGTTTCCTCTGCAAACGTTTCGTATACGCCGGAGATGTCCTCCCCGCCCTTTGCGGCGCGGTAAGTGTAGGCATGCTCATCCAGCGTAAAGGTCACTTGAGCGATCGTGTCGCCAATAATGGAATAGGCGGCGTCCGAAGCGTTCTGCGGCGCGTCAATCGCAACGCTGAGGGGCGCAAAGTCCGCCGCACTCCCCACCTCCGCGATGGGGTTTGGAATTTGGGCTGGGAGAGGCGAGGAACCCGGCGTTCCATCGCCTCCCGCCGCACAGCCAGCTGCAAGCGCTGCGCAGAGCAGCAGCGCCATCGCCAGTATGAATTTTTGTTTCATGTAAATACCTCCGCTTTCCGCCGGAACGCCCCGGCAGCCATAAAGCACGCATAAGGCGGCCCGAGCCGCCCACTGCGCAAACGCGCAATGCTTTTCTTTAGAAACAGTACCGCAGCTTCCCACTTTTGTAAAGAGCCAGTTTGTAAACAAACAACAAAATCGGCCGCGCGCGAAAGCTGCGGCCGAGGTTTTGGAAAAATAGAAGCGCCTAGCGGATGATCCCGTTTTCATAGACAGGGACAACGTCCGTGACGTCCGGGGTAAAGCAGAAGCGCACATCTTCTGTGAAGCCAAGACGCACCAGGCGGGAATAATGGTGCGTTGCGGAAAGATCCGCGCGGCCTTCCTGCCAGTCCGCATAGAGCATACAGCACACCTTCACGATGTCCGTCGCTTCGACTGTGCCCATAGCGCTGCGGCATACAGCGTCCGCGATTGCGCCCGCGGCGATGAGGTCGTCCGCGGAGATCGCGCCGTCCGTGCCCGCGCAGACGATGAGGATGTCGTTCCCGAGCGCAAGCGCACGCTGCGCCACGGCCGTGCGGTTGATCATCGCGCCAATGAGGACGTCCTTCGCGGCGGCGGAGCCGTGGATGGCCTCCGTGCCGTTGGAGGTGCTGATGACGACCGTCTTGCCCTGCACGTTCTCCGAGGAGTACTCCGCCGGGGAATTGCCAAGGTTAAAATCTGGCAGCTTGATGCCGCCGCGCTCGCCCGCAAGCACGCAATCCCGGATGCCGAGCCGCCCGGCAATGGACGCCGCTTCCCCGGGATCAACCGCGGGGATTATCCGTTCTGCGCCGTTTTTTACCGCCATGGTGATGCAGGTAGTGGAGCGCAGCACGTCTACAACGATGACTGTACTGCCGGAAATATGGCTGCTTATCATTTTCCCAAATACGGGAACTACGTCGATTCGCATATAATCCCTCCCTGGAGGCACGATGCCTCCCTAGTGTTTTATTGTAACAAATTTGCAGTATATTTGCAATCTGCAACGCCATAAGAAATGCGGTTACATAGCCTGCGCGAAGAGGATCGCAACGGCGGCGCCTACCGCGCCGGAAAGCAGTGCGACGGCAACCGTCGCGCGGGTTTTGCGCACGCCGACGGAGCCAAAATAGAGCGCCACGGTATAAAAGATGGTCTCTGTGGAGCCGAGCATCAGGCTTGCGGCAAGGCCGAGAAAGCTGTCCGCGCCGTGGCTGTTGAACACATCCTGAAGGAGCGCGAGCGCCGCGCTGCCGGAAAACGGCCGCAGCACAAGCAGCGGCACCAGCTCCGCCGGGAGGCCGAGGCGGCTCAGGAGCGGCTCGATCCACGAGATCAGCACGGAAAGCGCGCCGGAGGAGCGGAACAGGTTCATTGCGATGAGCATCGCCGCCATGAACGGCAGCACCTGCACGAGCAGCGGCAGCGCCTCCTGCGCGCCGCGCGTGAACGCGTCATAAACGTTTACGCGCTTGTACAGCGCATAACCGAGCAGCAGCAGGATCATCGCGGGCATGATATAGCTCATGCGCGCCCCCTCGCTTTGCGGCGGGCATGCCGGACGGCCCGGGCTTTCCCGCTGAGCGGCCATACGTGGCAGAAGAACCTGCACAGCGCGATGGCGGATGCGAATGCGAGCAGCGAGGCGAGGAACGTCGGCAGCACCACGCAGTAAACATCCGCGGATCCTGCGGCGGCGCGCAGCGCAAGCACGCTTGTGGGCAGGAGCTCCACGGCGGAGGAGTTGAGCGAAAGGAACATGCACATGTCGTCCGAAGCCGTACCCTCCGGCACGCCGTCCCGGTCTGCGGCGGCGCGCAGCTCCTTCATGGCGGCGAGGCCGAAGGGTGTTGCCGCGCTGCCCATGCCGAAGAAATTTGCGGCGAGGTTGAGCGTCACGGGCGCGACCGCGTCGGGCGAGCGCGGGAAGAGCAGCGCAAGCGGCTTGCGCACGGCGCGGGCAAGCGCGTCGATGAGCCCGGCCTCTTTCGCCACGTTCATAAGGCCCATCCAGAGCATATACGCGCCCGCGAGCGAAAGCGAAAGCGTCACCGCTTCCCCAGCGCCCGCGAGCATCGCGTCCATCGCGCCTTCGGCGTTGCCGCTTACCATGCACGCTATGAGCCCCAGCAGGAGCATGATTCCCCAAAGCCAATTCATCATATGGAATCATATGCGCTCTAGCGGGGCGGAATGCCGCTTCCCGTCCACAAAAACAGCGTTTGTGCGGGCGCGCGGCGGGCAGTCAATGAAAAAGGCCCCCTTGCGGGGGCTCAGGCTGCCGATCAAGTGGCAGATGCCACTTGATCGGGTTTTACACATCGCGCTTGCACCCTTGGCGCGGCCAGCGCTCCGTGCAAAGAAACCCTTGCTGCGCAAGGCTTTGCGCTTGCACCGTACAGGTCGCTGCTCGCGATCAAAAGTCAAGGACTGCGACCCTTGACAATCCCGGAGAGACTCTTTCGACAGGCTGGAGCCTTGCGGGGGCTGGATAAACGAAAAACGAAGCGCCGCCATCTGCCGCAGGGGCGGCGATTACACGTTGAAGCGGAACAGCACGATGTCCCCATCCTGCATGACGTAATCCTTGCCCTCAGAGCGGATGAGGCCCTTTTCCTTGCAGGCCTGCATGGTGCCGTTTTCCATAAGCGTGTCGTAGGAGACGACCTCCGCGCGGATGAAGCCGCGCTCGAAATCCGTATGGATCTTGCCGGCGGCCTGGGGCGCCTTCGTGCCGCGCTCGATTGTCCAGGCGCGGACCTCCTTGGGGCCGGCGGTCAGGTAGCTGATGAGGCCGAGCAGCTTGTAGCAGGCCTTCACGAGCTTGTCAAGGCCGCTTTCCCCGATGCCGAGCTCCTCGATGAACGCCTGCTTTTCCTCCGGCGAAAGCTCCGCGATCTCCTCCTCCACCTTGGCGCAGATGGTGAGCGCTTCTGCGCCCTCAGCCTTCGCGGCGGCGTAGAGCTTATCCACAAGCGGGTTCTCCTGCCCGATCTCGTCCTCGCTGATGTTGGCGACGTAGATGACGGGCTTGGTCGTGAGCAGAAACATCGCTTTCACGGCGGCCGCTTCGTCTTCGGTGAGCTCCATCGTGCGCACGGGCCTGCCCGATTCCAGGTGCGCCTTGATGCGCTCGCAGAGCGCGGCCTCGGCGAGGAACTGCTTGTCCCCGCCCTTGCCGTTCTTGCGGGCGCGCTCGGCCCGGCGCTCGATGGTTTCAAGGTCCGCGAAGATCAGCTCAAGGTTGATCGTCTCCATGTCCCGCACGGGGTCGACGGAGCCGTCCACATGCACGATGTTCTCATCCTCAAAGCAGCGCACGACATGGACGATCGCGTCCACCTCCCGGATGTGGGAAAGGAACTTGTTTCCCAGGCCTTCGCCCTTGTACGCGCCGCGCACAAGGCCCGCGATGTCCACAAACTCGATGTTCGTGGGCGTGAGCTTTTCCGGGTTGTGCATCTTTGCGAGCACGTTGAGCCGCTCGTCCGGCACGGGGACGACGCCGACGTTTGGTTCGATGGTGCAAAACGGGTAATTGGCGGCCTGCGCGCCCGCCTGGGTGATGGCGTTGAACAGCGTGCTTTTGCCAACGTTGGGGAGTCCGACGACGCCGAGCTTCATGGGCAGTTCTCCTTTGCAGATCCGGTGAGCGGATGATGTTTTCCATGGGTCAACTGTATTATATGTTGGCGCGCTTCCCTTGTCAAACGGCGGCGCAGACGGTATACTTAATACGTTCCCATATTGTTACATTGCAGGGCGGCATGCGCGGAATCTCATCACAGGCTCTCAGGACACAAGCTCAGGACGAAATGGTGCGGAGGTGTTTTATGCGGCAGCGCGTTGCGGATTTCATTGCACAGCATGACCTGTTGCAGGCGGGCTCGAAGGTGGTCGCCGGGGTAAGCGGCGGCGCGGATTCGGTCGCGCTTTTGCACACGCTGTGGTCGCTTGCGCCCTCGATGGGGCTCACGCTGTACGCCGCGCACTTGAACCATGGCATCCGTGGCGCGTCGGCGGATGCGGATGAGGAGTTCGTGCGTGGGCTCTGCGAGTTTTACGGCGTGCCGCTTTACCGCGGCCATGCGGACGTGCCGTCCCTTGCCCGCAGCCACGGGCAGACGCTGGAGCAGGCTGGGCGGGATGCGCGTTACGATTTCCTGGAGGAAGCGCGGCGTTACTTCCATGCGGACGTCATCGCAGTGGCGCACCACATGGACGATCAGGCGGAGACGATGCTCCTGCACCTGACGCGCGGCGCGGGGCTTGCGGGCCTTACGGGCATGAAGCCCCGGCGGGGGCGGGTGATCCGCCCGCTGCTTTCGCTCCGGCGCAGCGAGATCGAAGCCTATCTTTTGCAGGAGGGGCTCGCCTTCTGCACGGATGAGACGAACCTCCTGCGGGATGGCATGCGCAACCGGATCCGGCTGGATGTGCTGCCCTACCTGGCGGAGTATGTGAACCCGGCCATCGTGCCGGCACTGTGCGCCACGGCGGAGCTGCTCGCGCGGGATGAAGCCTACTTGTGCGAAAACGCGGAACGGGAGCTCGCGGCAGCGCGGCGGGGCGAGAACGCCTATGACCGGGCGGCGCTCGCGGCGCTTCCCCCGGCGCTGCTCGGCCGGGCGGTGCGCATGGCGCTCGCAGGCGCGGGCGCGGCGGCGAACATCGAGCGTGTGCACGTGGAGCAGGTGACAGCCCTCCTGCGCGGACGCACAGGCGCGCGCCTGCGCGTGCCGGGCGCGGACGTTTGGGCGGATTACGCGCTCCTGCGCATCGGCAGGCTGCCGGAAGCGGCGGATGCGGAAGCATTTTCGTTGCCGCTCAGCCGGGCGGGGGAGACGCGCACGCCGGCGGGCCTGTTCCTTGCGGAGGAAGCGCTGCCGGAAGCTATGGTACGCGAGCGCTTCACCGCCTGCTTCGACCTTGATAAGCTCCCCGCCGAGGGGCTTTGCGTGCGCACGCGCCAGCCGGGGGACCGCTTTTTCCCCTTGAACGCGCCGGGGCGGCGCAAGCTCAAGGAATTCTTCATCGACAAAAAGATCCCGCGGGAAAAGCGGGGCATGCCGCTCATCGCTGCCGGGCAGGAGATCCTCTTCGTGCCGGGCTATTGCGTTGCGGATACGGTGAAGGTGGACGAAAGGACCGCGCGCATCCTGCGCGTGACCTATATCCCCCGGGACGGGGAATAAATTCATTTTAATTTCAGGGAGGGTTTTATGGCAGAAAAGACCGACATGAACAAAGACATCCGTAAGGTGCTCGTGAGCGAGGAGCAGCTGCGCGCGCGCGTCGCGGAGATGGGAGCGCAGCTTTCCGCGGATTACGAGGGCAAAAACGTGATCCTCGTGTGCATCCTAAAGGGCGCGGTGCATTTCTTTTCCGACCTTTCGCGCCACATGACCTGCCATATGGAGATGGACTTCATGTCGATCTCAAGCTACGGCAACGGCCGCAAGACCTCGGGCATCGTGCGCATCGCAAAGGACATGGACGCGGACATCACGGGCCGCCACGTGCTCATTGTGGAGGACATCATGGACAGCGGCCTCACCCTCAATTACCTGACGAAGATCCTCAGGGAGCGCAAGCCTGCCTCGCTCAAGATCGCCTGCCTGCTGGACAAGCCCTCCCGCCGCGAGTGTGACATCACGCCGGATTACTGCGGCTTTGTCATCCCCAACGAGTTCGTGCTCGGCTATGGCCTCGACTACGACGGCTATTACCGCAACCTGCCTTACGTGGGCGTGTATAAGGCGGAGTAAAGGGAGCAGTATGCACGGGTGCCATAGCGGAACATCCGTGCATACTGTAAAACATTATTGATTTTATATTGACGATAATAGATGGTGTGCATATAATATAGTTAAAGTATTGTCATTATTGTGATCTATGCATCAAAACACAAAAAGGGATACGGAGAGGAAACTATGAGGAAAACGTTATCGCTTGCCTTAGGTTTTGTGATGGTAGCTTTGGTTTGTGTACCAACCGTAGCTGAGAATCCAGTGGGATCGGAAACTAATCCAGAAATCCTATACGAACAATCCATGTTAAGGGGACGGCCGGGAGAACCAACAACGTTTTTTAATTTAGCGGTTCGCTCATATAATGCAACGGGAGAATTCCGCGAACGTCTGTTGGCTGCCAAGTACTTCGACTGTAATGCAGATGGTGAAATTTATGTAGCGGCAACGGTTACTTGGCCAGAAGGGGGAACTTATTTAAAGACGGCAAGTATCCAAATTATTGAACTGGATACCGATGGACAACCAATTAAAACACATTCTGCATCCGGAACGTATTCAAACAATTCTATAACCGTTTCAAAACGGTTTACTGACTTAGAGCCAGATACATTCTATATTGTGGCCATAACGAAGACTGATGATGAATATAAGGCGGACTTGAGACTTACTGTCTCGCATTAATATCAATTTGAATGACAAACGAAAATGACAAAAATAACAAAGGGGAAACATCTCCCTTTTTGAGTTGAGAGAATGAATGCCGGAAAGCATATTAAGATTGAACGGGCAATCCTTGGGACATTATTCGTTGTATATTTTGGGGGAATCGTGTATGCTTTATTCTTTATGTTTCCACTAAACTTTGGAACGGATGGAGCGATTCGGCACTCAGCAAACTTTGCGCTCGGCTCTGCGGTATACGCTTCGTATACCGCAGGGGGAGCTGGGCTCATTGGTTCGCAGTTTATGTGGAATATCATATTGTTTCTTCCCTTGGGTTTTCTGCCTCTGCTATTTAGGCGCGTACAACTCCATTGGTGGCATGCCGCTGTGGTTGGACTATTCATAAGTATACTTTGTGAAGCTGTACAGTTTTTCATCGGGCGTTCTGCGGATGTGGATGATGTGGCCGCGAATACGCTTGGCACAGTAATTGGCTATATTTGTTTTGCATTGGGCAACCGCATTGCACGGCCCCGGCTGGATCGAGACCATCTGAGTTGGACGCGCATGCTCCCTTGGTATGCGCTTTCGCTGCTGCTGATCTTAGGCGCGCTGGCGCTCCCGCTGTTCTGCTTGGATTCTTTGCAGGCTGCTTCGCGTTACGGCCTTGTGCGGTGGGCGGCAGTGCGGCTGCCCTACAGCGCAGAGGTTCTGGAAAGCCTGCCGGAAGAAGCACCGGAGATGGCTTGCTATCGACGGATCACCGTGGACCAAACAGAAGAATGCAGGCGCTTGGCGCTGGCGATGGGCCTTCAAGGAGAAATGTGGGAAGACGAGACACTCAGCACACTGGAGGGCATGGGCGGAAGCGTGAGCGTGAATGAATATGGGGAATGGTCGTATCACGGCACCGGGATACCGCATAAGTATGACGATTTAGCAGCGTGGATTGCACCCTTGCTGTGGAATGGAGAGCATATTGATTCCATCCAACTAATTTCTGACGCAGGACTCAATGATGCGTCAGATAAAAGTGATACCTATAGGATTATGATAGGAACGGATTCCAATGAAGTCATTCTCTTGAAAAATGAGATTCAAGTTATATACGATTCAGCTGGACGGAGCAGCGTTCACACAAACCTCTTACGCGTGAAGGCTGAGGGCACGTTACCTGCGATATCCCCAAGGGAGGCATACCGTAGCGCAATGTTTGTAGGGCAATATGCGGCACCGAATGCGGAAGTTATACCCGACCAAATGGATATTGCTTATTCATCTGTGTGGCGAAATGAATGGATTGTGCCTTGCTATGTGTTTTCTTATCGTATTCAAGGGGAGACAACAGAGCATCGGGCATGGGTAGATGCGGTGCGGAGATAAAAGTGAGTAATACAAGCGGCGTATTTGGAGCTATTGGCAAGGCAAACATGAAAAAGCTGTACCTCATCGGCGGGCCGATGGGCGTGGGAAAAACGTCCGCATGCCAGCATTTGAAGCGGCTCCTGCCCAGGAGCGTCTTTCTTGACGGGGATTGGTGCTGGGACGCGGCTCCCTTCCAGGTGACGGAGGAAACCAAGGCGATGGTGATGGACAATATCTGCCACCTGCTGAACAATTTTCTCCGCTGCACGGCGTATGAAAACGTGATCTTCTGCTGGGTGATGCACGAGCAGGGGATCATCGACCATATCCTGCGCGCGGTGGATGGTTCAGGCTGCGCGGTGCGGGCCGTCTCCCTGGTCTGCGATGCGCAGACCCTGCGCGCGCGGCTTGCGGAGGACGTCCGGCAGGGCGTGCGCACGGCGGATGTGATCGGGCGGAGCCTTGCGCGCCTGCCGCTGTACCCGCGCCTCGACACGTGCAAGATCGATACGGCTGGTAAAAGCGCCCTGGACGTTGCAAAGGAAATTGCCGCGCTGTGAGGACGCGCAAACGCACGGTGTGGGTACGCGTTTCGGCTCACATGCTGCCATTTTGGATGCAGCACGGGCTGTTTGCACAAAGACGGCAAATCTAAATTTGACGGCGAGTATTTCAATCTGTCGTCTGATATACCAAACTGATAAACGGATACAGTATCCGCAATATTTTTGGGGAGGCATATCATGAATAGCTATACGTTAACTCAGACCCATATCGACGACTACACCAAGCACCTTCGCGCAGAAGAGCGATCTGCTACCACCATTGAAAAATACCTTCGGGAAGTCAATGCCTCTATCCTGTGGCTAAATGGCAAGCCGGTAAACAGGAATACCATCGCAGAATGGAAATCCGGCTTGTCAGAACAGGGCTATGCTCCTGCTACGATCAATGTTAAGCTCTCTGCCCTCAACAGTCTGTTTCATTTCCTGGGCTGGGAGGATTGCCGGGCCAAGTTCCTGAAGATCCAGCGGCGGGTGTTCCGGGAGTCCTCCCGGGACCTGACAAGGCAAGACCATGAGAAACTGGTACGAGCAGCAGAGGCACAGGGAAAATACGTCGCCGCCCTGCTGCTGGAAACCATTTGCGCCACGGGCATCCGGGTGAGTGAGGTGAAATACATAACTGTGGAAGCCGCTCAGCGGGGACAGGCGAATATCTCCCTCAAGCGCAAGCTGCGCACCATTCTGCTCCCCGGCAGGCTGTGCCGCAAGCTGATGAAATACGCCAAAAAGCAAAAAATCGTCTCCGGCGCTATTTTTTGCGCCAAAGACGGGAGTTCTTTGTCCCGCTTTCAGATCTGGCGGGTCATGAAGTCGCTGTGCGCCGGGGCCGGGGTGGAACCGAGCAAGGTATTCCCCCATAATCTGCGGCACCTGTTTGCCGCCACCTTCTACCGGGTTACCCGGGACATTGTAAAGCTGGCCGATGTGCTGGGCCACAGTTCCATCAATACCACCCGCATCTACCTGCTCTCCACCGGAGCGGAACATGCCCGACAGTTGGAACGGCTGGGGCTTGTAAGTTAACGGCAACAGAATTTTCCTTCTGTTGCCGAGTGCATAAAGCCCCCAATATTTTTCCATTACTATTATTATATATTATAGCATATACGCCCTATTGTTTTCAAGTGTTTTTATGCTAATGGGCAATGGGCATATGATAGATACCAAGGTCACAAGGCACGATCCTTTTGTGACTTGGTTTTACTGCGGTTTTATACGCCTGCCAATGCATGGTAGGTGCCGTTTTTTGTTTTTATGTCTGCTTTTTTCTCTGAGAGCTGCAACGGAAGGCAAATTCTGTTGTAACCCAGCCAAGAAGGGAAGATTATATGAAGTATTTTAGGACTACGAGCAAACGCGGACTCGCTCTGTTCCTTGGCCTGGTAATGTGTATCGGTGTGCTGCCCTCCGCTGCCTTTGCAGCGGGGACGGAGCAGGAACTGATCTGCGGTTTGGAAACGCACACCCACACCACTGTGGAGGACTTCATGACGGCGGTGGACGCCATGGGCGACGCCGACGATTTGGAGCCTACTCTGGCTGTGCTGAACGAGATTGAAGCGGCTTATGCCGGCCTGTCCGACGAGGACAAAGCCGCTGTGGCCGAGACTTGGGCGTATGTCCAGGAGTATGCCGAAAACACCAGAGCAGGCAACCCTGACGAGGGGGTGGCGCCGCTGTTAGGTCCCTACGAGGACACTTATCTAACGATTACTGCATCGTGTATTGCCGCCAATTGTAGCCATACGCCGTCGGCGCAGATTACGGTACCCGCATCGTGGGGCGAGGGAAAAAATACCGCTCAAACCACACACTCGTGTTCGATAACCGGCAGTTCATCGACGAGCTACACGGTGTCCTATACGGTGAAGTGCACGAAAGGTTCGCATATAAACGAAACAGTAAGTGCCTCACGAAGTTTTACCTGTACGAATTATCATTGGAATAATAGTTCGAAAAGCAAAAGCCTACAAATAACCTTTAAGAACACCTATAGCAACAACACCCAAGACGGTTCATTAACTTTTTGTAGTTCTTCGCACACCTGGAAACGCGAAAATGCCAACGCTTGGGGGACCGCTCCGACTTGTACTGCGGATGGTACAGCCACATACAAGTGCGATTGCGGCGTGACTACGACCAAGACAGTTGCTGGCTCTGCTCTTGGCCACAATTACGGCGAGTGGACAGTGACCACTCCCGCGACCTGTGAGGCTACCGGTGTGGAAACCCGCGTGTGCGCCAATGACGCAAGCCACACGGAAACCCAAACGATTGCGGCGCTCGGTCACGATTGGGGCGAGTGGGCCGACAACGGTGAGAACCACAAGCGGGTGTGCAAGCGTGACGACAGCCATGTCAACACCGCCGATCACACCTATCCGGACGAGTGGACGCTGGTGACGGCTGCTACCACCACCGCGAAGGGACAGGAAAAGAAGGTCTGCACGGCCTGTGGGCACACCATCTACCAGGATATTCCCCAGCTGGAAGCCACCACGTACACCGTCAGCTGGATGGATGGTTACTCCGAGACCCCCATCAAGACGGAGGAGATTGTGGGCACGGATGTTGATTCGGACCTGTACCCCGACGACCCCAACCGAGATGGTTACACCTTTATCCGCTTGATGGACCCTACGGTGGCCGACAAGACCGTCACCATTGTGGCGGTGTGGGAAGAGCAGCAGCTACAAGTCATCAAGACCAACAACGGCTTCTATGAGGACCAGAACTCCAAAAACATCGTCCATGTGGACTACACCGTGACCGTAACGAACACCAACAGGGGTGACCTTTACGGCCTGCGGCTCACCGATGTTCTGACCGCCACCGAAGATGCAAATGTGACCTACACCTTTAGCGATTTCAAGGTCGACGGCAAGGCGATCGAGTACACCAGCACCGGCATGACCAATGTGCTTCAGCTGTTGGAGCGGAACACCGCGTTTAAATCGGATACTTCCGTGACCCTGACCTACACGGTCAACATTCAGAACACCGGCGCCGAGGCTGTAACGGTGCAGCTGAACAACATCGCCACGGCTGCAAGCTGGTCGGCGGCGTCCACAAGCCATATGGCCCTTCGCAAAATGTTCGTTGCGTCCAATGCGGACAGTGATGCGCCCGGTGTCAGCGGAAGTCACAGCAGCGGCACCGGCGGTACCGTCAGCGATGCCAAAGCGGGCGATGCGGTTGTGATTGATTACGAGGACGGCACGCAGGGCGGGTTTTATATCGACATTATCAGGAGGTTCCCGCCTCCGTGATGAGCGCCAATGCGGAATCGCTGCAGCTTAGGCTCATAACCTGCATCGGTGAATGGGATAGTTCGGGCGGCACCTCCTCCGAACGGCTCGTGGCAGCATGCAAGCTGGAGGCTTCCCACCTGAGCCATGCAATACAGCGCATATAAAATGGCTCCCGCCAAAATGAACAGAACCTCGAAAAGCGGACATTGAGAAAAGAGGCCTCCTGTCGTAGGATAAAAACGACAGGAGGTTATTTATATGGGAAAGCATTATTGGAAGGAAATACTACCGAGGGTATTGGAGTTGGAGTCACAGGAGTATACGCACCGAATGGTAGCAGAAGAACTGGGGCATTCATATGAGCAAATCAAAAAACTGGTCGAACGATACCACAAGAATCAGCGAAAAGAAAGGAACGTTGTATCTATCCATGATTCGGGATCTCTTTGACAACAGCATCATGGCTTACCGCACAGGTACGGAACAGTTCATTCGTCTGGTGTTGGAAACCATTCGTCAGGCCAGGAAAAAAGAAGCGGTCGCTGCAGAGCTGCAGCTCCACAGCGACCAAGGGTTTCAGTATACTTCCATTGCCTTTTATTCTATCTGGCAATTTCGCTTTACACAATCTGGGCGGCACTTTCCTTTTTGCCTTGACGGCTCCGGCTTCGCCGTGGCACGGTATCGACACAGGGGCAAGGTCATACCTTGTCCCGCAGGTGAAGCTGGAATCGTCTGGCGATTTCGCCTTTACACAAAACTTTCGGCGCTACCAAGGGTACATTTAGCCGCAGATGCGCCCATTCCCCGATTTCACTGATTTCCTTTGCGCACGCTCAAACGCCGAACGCAAAACCATCCCTTCTCGGGTCAGCTGCACCGTAAATGCGTCCATTCTTGCCATACTGCACGCCGTTCAAACTGCCCATGACGCGATCCCAATCGGCGCAGGGTTCCATCCTGTGACCCATTCGTTTGAGTTGCTCGATGACATCCTCCGGGATGCGCGTCTCATAGAGGATATAATCCTCATCGTCATCGCCGATGCGCGGCGTGGCAATGGCTTCCTCAAGCCCCATCTCGTGATCGATGAGATGGGTGATCACCTGTGACACAGTCGAGATGATGCGTGTGCCGCCTGGGCTTCCGACGACAGCGAAGGGCTTCCCCTCCTTAAGCACAAAGGTCGGTGACATGCACGAGAGCGGAATCTTGCCGCCAGCGACCGCGTTGGGCGATGCCGGGTTCAGTGAAAAATCCTCCATCTCGTCATTGAGCAGAAAGCCTGTCCCTTCTGGCACGACAGCCGAACCGAAGAAGTGATTGATCGTGCGCGTGCATGCGACAAGGTTTCCGTCCTTGTCTCCAATGGAGAAGTGTGTCGTGCTAATAGACTCGTAGCTGAATGGATCATTACAGGTCGGCTTTCTCGGTTTGCTCCGATCGATCTTCGCTGCAAGCGTCCGTGCATATTCCTTATTGAGTAGCCCTTTGAGCGGCACCTTCACGAAGTTTGGATCCCCCATGTATTTTGTGCGATCCGAATAGCAGAGTTTGAATGTTTCAGAAAGCAGATGAAAATACTCCGCACTGTCTGGTGCAAGCGATGCAACATCGAAGTTCTCGAGCACGTTCAATATCTCTACCACGTGCGTACCGCCGCTCGACGGCGGGGGAGACGAGATGATTTGATAGCCGCGGTATTCCCCTACGACGGGTTTGAGCACGCGCACCTTAAAACCTTCAAGATCCGCATGGGTCAGGATGCCGCCTTCTTTTTCCGTCTGCGCTATGATCCGATCAGCGATCTCTCCCTTGTAAAACGCATCCTTTCCGTTCTTGGCGATCTGTTCGAGCGTGTTCGCAAGATTAGGATTGCAGAGCGTGCTGCCGACAGGCGGCGGCGCGCCATCCCGGAGGTAAATTTTGTGCCCATCGCCATAACGGAGTAGTTGCTCCTTATGCGCCTCCACATCGCCGTGCAGGAGCGGTGTTACGATGTATCCATTCCGTGCAAGTGCTGCAGCAGGCGCGATGACCTCCTCCGGCTGCATCGTGCCGTAATGCTCGAGCGCATAGAGCAGGCCTGCAACATCACCAGGCGTAGCGACTGCCGCGCCGCCATAGATGTTGCGCCATTCCTTATCCGTATTGCTGCCCGGTTCCATGGGTATATACATCCCCGGCTTCGCCGCAGCGGGTGCGGTCTCGCGGAAATCGAGGAACACACATTCCCCTGTCTTCCCCTCGCGGATCAGCATGAAGCCGCCGCCACCGATTCCATTGGCGTTTGGCTCGCATACACCGAGTGCGAATGCAGTCGCAACCGCCGCGTCGATGGCATTGCCACCTTTTTTCATGATATCCCTGCCAATCGCGGAAGCCTCGCCACGCCCCGAGGATACCATGCCTACAACCCCGACATCACTCCGCCCCGAGCGGATCATCCCGCGCTCGTCAAACGAGCGCGGAAGTATGTCATTCTTACTCACTGTCTTGCTCCTTTATGATATAGTTAATCATTGCAGCCGATATTTTGTCCGTTCCTCATTACTATATGTTACAGATGCGTTTGTCGAATTTGCCGGATGTTTGTTTCCATTCTCCTGCAAGGTGGAAGCCAAGGCTCTGGAAGATCTCGGGGTCTGGTGCGCAAAATCCCGGCAAAGCAAGATCTATCAGCTTTCCTGCAAACTTACCAAAGGATGCGCGATAATGTACAGCAGATTTGACAACAAGCATCTTCTGCTGTGTCGGATCAATGCCGCAGGCTCGGAAGCCCTCAGCATCGAGTACCTGACAGCGCTGCGTGCTGATGACGATTTGATTGCCCGCAACACGCAGTACCACGGAAGGCCCCATGTTCACAAGAAGGCCGTGTTCCATCTCGTCCTGATTCCGATATTGCCCATCCGTAATACGTTCTACAACGGCGTCTACACGCAATGGCCCACCCGAAAGTTTCGGATCACTCGTGCCACCGATCTCTAGCGTAAGTGATGCACCGATGCCAGCAGCAATGCAGCGCTGCACATTTTCCGGATCCCGAATCACCGCGATCGCCACACCCTTGATACCACGCTCGAGAATTCTGCGTGTTACATGCGTCGTATCGCAGAGGCCACCTGCGCCGGGATTATCAGAGCCATCGCCCAATACGATTGGCCCTTTCAGAGTGCCACCATGATCTATCATGTCGAGTGCCTCATCAAGCGGCGTATAGTGCCGGACGAGCGTCTCCCTTCCTTCCCAGATCGCATCTGCAAGTTCCCTAGCAATTGCGTTGGCCAACATCTGGTTTCCATCTGTGACCGCGATCACAGACATCCCCATCTCTGGAATATTTGCTGGGAAGAACCCATGGGCAATGCGTACAAAGCGCACCCCTTTCTTATTCTGATAGTCCTTGGCCCGGTTGAGAAAAACGCCAATCTCTGGAAATTTTGTCGGAAAGAGCGGAAGCAGATATGGGATATGCACAAACGCCATCGTTGGTTTGCAGCGTCCTTCAATAGTATCCTTCATCAGTTGCGCCACGTCTTTTGCGAGCTGGTAACTATCCGTATGCGGATACTCCTCACAGGGGATCATTACCGTCGCATTGCGTGCCATCTTCTCTGTCAGGTTCCCATGGAGATCGAGCGTCGTAAAAATTGGGATATCTGGCCCCGTCACCGTACGTAGCGAAGCGAGAAAATCCCCTTCTGCGTCGGGATGTCCTTCTGCCACCATCGCGCCGTGCATATTCAGTAGGATCCCATCAAACGGACCTTTTTCCCGATATGCATCAATCAGCAGCGACAGCGCACGGTCATACATATTCCCTGATACTAAGCCACAGGGACCTGTAGAGAATGCCATCGCCGGCACTAACTCGAAATTCGGGTCTTGTCCCAGTACGGCATAGAAACCGCCTAGCTCCGTATCCGCATCGAGCGCCCGCTTTATGGTTTCTTCTCCGATGTAGTATGTGCGCAGAAGGAATGCCGCTTCATCCGCCGGTATCGGGCAAAAGGAATTGGTTTCATGTGAAAATTCGCCGATCAGAATCCGATACATATATCCCTCGTATTATAGAGTAGTAGTTTATGAAGCCCCTCTCCAAGGGCTGTGCTACACTGTTGGGGATGCTGTGGATTGGTTTCTGTTTCCTACCACTCGATGGTTAAAGAAAGGCTCCGACCACAGTCCTTTGCAGTATTGTTAATCAGTTAGATACCGCCCGACGGTTTATGTGGAACGAGGTTACAAGAGCAAAGCGTCCTGTGGATCCCAACAGCATTAATAGTCTTTCTTTAAAGAGAGCCCTGATACAGGGCTCTCAAATCATGAATGAAACTTTGTTAGCTGTTCCAACTCCAGTCGTAAATGTACCACGGGCGCTCATTGGAGGGATAAACCTTTGCATTGAGATCCTTATTCCACACATAAGGAATTTCCTTATGCTGGATCGGCACATACGGGCAATCATCCACGATGATCTCGGTCAGCTCCTTGTAGTAGGCTTTGCGCTGTTCTTGATCAGTCTCAACTTCCGCGAGTCTGAAGAGCTCATCTACACGCTCATTGCTATAGAACGCATAGTTGGTCGCACCTATGCCCCAACTTGCATACTTGCCGGACATATAGGACATATCCGCCTTATAGTCGGTACCAGTAGTACGCATGGTATGCTGACCAGTGGCGCAATCGACGTTTTCACTCGCCCGGAGGCTGATGTGTATACCAGCCTGACTCCAAGTATCCTGGAGGCAGTTGGCAATCTTTTCATGGTAACTGCCCGGAATGTACTCAAGCTCAACACCGTAATCATCGAAGTCCAAGCCGTTGGGGAAGCCGGCTTCTGCGAGCTTTTCCTTTGCCTTGTCGAGGTTGTAGCTGAAGTCCGTTGCGTCAGAGAAGTCAACGCCGAAACTGTTCTCGCCAACCAGGGCGCGTGCTGGAACGGCAAGTCCCTCATAGGCGATAGTAGTGATTGACTCATTATCCGTCGCATAGCAGAGAGCCTGACGGACTTCTTTGATGTCGAGAGGCGCAACCTGAAGATTCAGCGCAATATAGGCAGTATGCGGAGCCGTGACAAGAGCAGTGTTGTAATCGCCAGTGGCCGCAAGGGGCTGATAGTTGGAGACACTGTAGACCATGAGGAAGTCAAGTTCACCAGTCTCTAGCTGAATACGCGCAGTGGAAGCATCGGTAATGATTTTCAGCGTCGCGGTCGGAATTGAAGCTAGCCCAAGGCGATACTCTTCATAGCGGTCGAGCACCACTTCGGTATTGAGATCCACTTCACCCTCACGAAGTACATAGGGACCGGTACCGCATGCAATGTCATAGATCTCGGCATGTTCGGTATAAAATTTCTCATTCACGATATACACGTTGCCAAGCAGGGAGATAAGGGCTGCATAGGCGCTCTTCAGATAGAGATCAACAGTATAATCACCCGTAGCTTCAGCATGATCCATCATGCTGACATAGGGACTCATGGCAGGGGTTGCAATGGCAGTATTGAAGGAGAAAGCGACGTCAGAAGCCTTCAGCTCCTCACCATTGTGGAATTTAGCGCCCTCAACGATTTTGAACGTATAGACCATGCCATCATCCGAAACGGACCACTCCGTCGCAAGGCAAGGCTGAACCTCATTGTTCACATCTAATTTGATGAGCGTTTCGTAGACGTTATTGAGGACATAGCAAGGTGCATATTCATCACCAGAAAGATAGGGATGGAGCGTCGGGATTGCGGATTCAACATAGATGTTTACACCGCGTCCACCTTCTCCCGGTTTCTTGCCAGAGTTGCAACCGGCAAAAACCGAGATGAGCATCAAGCAGGCCAAGACCAAGGTAAATACTTTCTTCATTTGTTGTTTCCCCTTTCATTTTCATTTTCGTTGATCCCATTCTCCCCTATTCGGGGAAAATGGAAACTAAGAACACTTAATCTTGTGGCAGGCCACGAAGTGATTCGGGCCTACCTCCTGTAACACTGGATCTATCTCTGTACACATCCGCTCGCAATGTGGGCAGCGAGATGCAAACCGGCAACCCGGAGGTGGATCAATAGGATTCGTCACTTCCCCACGGACAACTTGAAGGCTCATTTTCTTCGCAGAGAGACTTGGGACAGGGATGGCCGCAAGGAGCATTTGCGTATATGGATGTAGCGGGTGCGCGAACAACTTCTTTGCCTCACAGCGCTCAATACACTGTCCGAGATACATGACCGCGATCTCATCCGAAATATGCTTCACCACGCTAAGATCATGTGTAATAAACATGTAGGTCAATCCGAAATCTCGTTGAAGATCCATGAGCAGGTTCAGGATTTGTGCCTGGATAGAGACATCAAGCGCGGAAACCGGCTCGTCACAGACGATAAACTTCGGGTTGAGTGCAAGCGCACGTGCAATGCCAATTCTTTGTCTGCGTCCTCCATCTAGCTCATGTGGATAAGCGTCGTGGATACGTTTTGCAAGTCCCACCGTATCCATCAGTTCTTCCACTCGATTGAACATCTCCGTCTTGGTCTTATAGGTGGAATTTACAATCATAGGCTGCATGATAATATCCGCCACCGTCATGCGGGGATTGATGCTTGAATAAGGATCCTGAAAAATGATCTGCATCTCCTTGCGCAGATGTCGCATTTCTGATTTGCTGCACTTGGAAATATCTCGCCCGTTAAACCATATTTCACCGCTCGTCGGCTCAAGAAGACGAAGCATCGTCCTGCCGAGGGTTGATTTACCGCATCCGCTTTCGCCCACGATGCCAAGGGTATTGCCTTCGTCAATCGTTAGGTCGACTTTATCGACAGCATGGAGCTTTTTCTTTTTGACATCAAAATATTTGCAAAGATTCTTTACTTCGATAAGGTGCTTGCTTTTGCCGATCTCTTCACTCATTTTCCGTTTCCTCCTTGAATACGTCATTCTGGAACAGATGGCATAGTATCCTATGGCTCTTGCTCAGTTGAATGCTCTGAGGATGCTCTTTTCTACATTTCTCCGTGCAATGCGGACATCGACTTGCAAAGAAGCAGCCCTCCGGCAGTTTTGTTGGATCCGGCATAAGGCCATCAATCGGCATCAGTCGTTCCATCTCAACATCAAGACTCGGGATGGAGCCGAAGAGGCCCACCGTATAGGGATGATGATGTTCGGATTCAAAGATATCTTCGACGGTACCGCTCTCCACGATCTCACCCGCATACATGACCACCGCATCATCGCACATCTGAGCGACAACGCCGAGATCGTGTGTGATTAGCAATATCGCAGTGCCCATCTTTTCTTGAAGCATGCGCATCATTGCAAGAACCTGCGCCTGAATCGTAACATCGAGCGCCGTAGTTGGCTCATCGGCAATAAGCAACTCCGGCTCGCAGGCAAGTGCCATCGCAATACCAACGCGTTGCTTCATGCCGCCCGAGAACTGGTGTGGGTAATCGTTGCGCCTGTTGGCGGGGATGCCTACAAGTTCCAAGGATTCTTTCACGCGTTCTTCGAGCTCCGCGTTGGACTTATGTTCATAGTTGTGGTACTTGAGCGCTTCGTAGATCTGTTCACCAACGGTCATGACTGGGTTCAGGCTGGTCATAGGATCCTGGAAGATCATCGATATCTTCTCGCCGCAGATGCGCTTGCGCATTTCATCTTCCGGCAGATTTAGCACGTCTATATCTCGAAATAAGATTTTTCCGTTCGTCACATGCCCTGTTCTATCCGGCAGCAAACGTAGAATCGAAAGGCAGGTAGTCGTCTTACCCGCTCCCGTTTCCCCTACGATTCCAAGCGTTTTTCCACTTCCTATATCAAGAGAAATCCCGTTTACAGCGCGGACTGTTTCAAGCTCCGTCTTATAGACAACTTGAAGGTCTTCAATGTGCAGCAAATTTTCAGCCATGTTTTTCGCCTCCCTTACAATCAATCCTTAAGCTTCGGATCCAGTGCATCTCTGAGACCATCGCCAAAGAGATTGAAAGAAAGTGCTGTGATAATAATGAACAATCCGGGAAAGATTACCAAATATGGGCTCTGCCGCATGAATTCTCTCGCTTCGGAAAGCATCGCGCCCCATTCAGGCTGCGGCGCTTGAACGCCCATACCGATGAAGCTCAGACTTGCCGCCGTTAGAATCTTGCTCGCAACGCTCTGCGTCGTCTGCACGATAATCGGGCTCATTGCATTGGGCAACACCTCGCGGAAGATAATCCTTCGGTTATTTGATCCATAGGCCTTTGCAGCCTCAACGTATTCCATATTCACGATCGAGAGCATCGCCGAGCGCGACAGTCGGCAGAACTCCGGCATGCTCGAAATTGCCATCGCAAGGAAGAGCGTCACTGCGTTGCCGCCGAGTGCTGCGACGATGCACAGCGCGAGCATGGTCGCAGGAATCGACATGATCATGTCCATAATACGCATGACAATGTCGTCAAATTTACCGCCGTAATACGCTGTGACGGCGCCAAGCGTGCCGCCTGTGAGCAACGAAAGCACTGCTGCAGCTACACCGATCGAAAGTGAGATGCGCGTCCCGAAAATCACGCGGGCAAAGACGTCTCTTCCATAGGCATCTGTACCAAAGATATGCTCTGCTGACGGAGTGTGGAGGCGGATCTCCGCATTCTGTGTATAAGCATCCTGCTCTTCGCACAGCACATTTGCAAAGATTGCGCAAAAAAGAATGAAGCTTAGCAGGATCAAGCCCACAATTGCACTCTTATTCTTCCTGAGTCTGCGCCAAAATTCTTTAAACTTTCCGCGTCGTTTCCAAGGAAACGCAGTGTTGCTGTTCTTAATTTCCATCTCTATCCACCTTTACCTTTCCTGACTGTATTTCGCTTTGATGCGCGGATCAACAAAGGCATAAAGCAAGTCAACACCAAGCATAACCAAGCTGTAGCAAGCAGATAAGAAGATCAAGGAAGCCATGACAACGGGGATATCCTTGGTTTTTACCGCAGTGACGATCAGGGAACCGAGGCCTGGCATTGTAAACACCGTCTCGCAGATGATCGCGCCGCCGAGGAGAGAGCCAAAAATGCTGCCGACCGTAGTAATAACGGGAAGGAGCGCATTGCCAAAGGCATGCTTCCATGTAATTATGCGAGAGGGGACGCCCTTCGCCTTCGCCGTCTTAAGATAGTCCATGCGGATGACATCAAGCATGGAGGAGCGCGTGATACGCAGCACCGAGCAACCATTCGCAAGTGAAAGCGTGATTGTCGGCAAAACATAGTTCTCGAATGACTTTGCGCCAGCGGCAGGCAGCCACTGCAGATAGAGACAGAATATGAGCATCAGTACCATCGCCACCCAAAAGGCCGGCATAGCTACGATCGCCATCGCAATAACGCTGATCACATTATCCGTTCTAGAATTTTGCTTGACGGCGCTCAGAATACCGAGCGGGATACCAAACAGGCAGGATCCCAGCATACCACAGATAGCGAGATTAAGACTGACCGGAAAGCGTTTAAGGATCTCTTTGAACACGGGAATGCCAGACTTATAGGAGCTACCAAAATCGAACTTCGTAATAACGTTACAAATATAGCTGAAGAAACGCACAAAGAACGGATCATTCAATCCCATATCCTCGCGGAGCTGCTCGACTGCCTCTGCAGTTGCATTTGCGCCCAAAATCAGGCGTGCAGGATCACCGGGAGTGATGTTCAGTATTGCAAAAATAATAAATGCGATACCAAGTACCACGGGGATAATTGCAATCAAACGTTTTATCACATAGTGAATCATGCCGATCCTCCCTTTTATTTGATTTGCATGTTTCTTCCAATATCATTTCATACAGATCAAATAACTCTACTTGCGTCCAATAAGTTCTTTCACTGTAGAAATATTTGTGTTTAGTATAATCTGTTTCCATTTTGTTGAAAAGGGCAAGCGGTAATTTCAAATTCCAGCCTTGTTTGTGCTTATTCATTTTAGGGAATTAATTCTCAAAATGAGATTTGTGAAATTATAATGCAATGGATTCTTCATGCAAGATTAGCGTTGAAAAGGATACCATGCGGCTCACATAGTCTGCTCGGTTTTGCATTCTATTCATCATAGTGCTGATAAGTTTGTATCCCATATTCAGCGATTTTTCTATACAGCGTCGCCGTCCCAATTCCAAGTGCTCGTGCCGCAGCCTTCTTTCCACCGGTATTGCTCCCATAGAGATTCAACGCGCGGATGATCGTATTCTTTTCCACCTTTGCAAGGGAAAGATCAGGCGTGGTCTGTTCCTCTTCGCAATGCAGGACGAGCTTTCTGAGCAGTTCCACGGGTAGTGCCCCCTCTACCATATCCGTCTCCCGAACAGCACAAATCAGGAAGTTCTCAAGTTCATGCATGTTTCCTAGCCAATTGTATTCCTGCATCTCTCGCTGTAGCTCGCAGCTGAGCGTCAACGCACGATTGAACTTCTTATTGAGAATCGTCAGCAAATATTCCGCAAGCAGAGGGATATCCTTCCTTCTCTGGCGTAGGGCAGGTATCTCGATGCGCTGCGCGTTGAGTGAATAATAGAGATGGTTATTCAGCTCTCCGCGCACGAGTAGATAGTTCAGATCCGCAGAAGAGGCACATATGATCTTTCCATCCGCACCGATGCTGCGCTGCAAAAGCGCCTGCAGACGTTCCTGATGGTACCCGCTGAGGTTCGTGAATTCATCGATGTAGACCGTGCCTCTGTGCACACCACTGCTCGCGATCGGGACACTCTTGATGAATTCCCCAAACTCATGGTTGTCGCGCAGATATAAGAAGGGGCGATCTGCGAAAGGACCGTTCTTGTGCATGCATTTTGCAAGAGTTTCCTTCCCCGTCCCGCTCTCTCCATGCAACATACAAAATATGCCCGGTGCGGATGCCTTTTTGCACAATGCGACCGTGTTGAGAAATGCCGGCGTTTTTCCAACGAGCATACTGAATTCCGAAGGATCCTCCTCAATTACTTCCGTTTTCGCTTTTCCGTCATCAAATATGAAAATATGATATCCTTTCGCGGAACGTTGCCGCTTTGCATGTAGCTGAAAAGTATGGTCGTAGACAGTCAGCGCGAATTCGTTCGGCGTCATAACGCCAAGGCAGCGAAAACTAAATTTTTTAATTCTCGAAAGATACTGCAGTTGATGTAACGAAAAATTAATCAACTGCTCCATTGGTCGATTGGCGTTAAGCAACTGCCCGTTCTGATCCAAGAGCAGCGCGGGCAATGGAATCTCATCCATCAAAAGCTCTTGTAGTACGCGCTCCGATTCCATTTCTTCCTCCGATTCACGCATCCGCACACTCTGGTCTTTTAAGAATCATCTTTCCTGCCAGAATGCCGGTATAATCCCCATTTTCAACTGCGATTTGGCCATCGACAATCACATATGAGATTCCCTCGGATTTTCGCCATGGCTCCGCGTATGTGGCACAATCGCGTACGCAGGCTGGATCAAAAAGCACCAAATCCGCATCCATTCCTTCCCGGATCAGGCCCTTTGTTCCAAGGCCGAATACCATCGCAGGGAGATAGCTCATCTTGCGGACCGCATCTTCCAACGTAATCACCTTGCGCTCACGGACATAGCGTCCAAGCACGCGCGGAAAGGTTGCAAACGTGCGCGGATGATTGCCAATCTCGTTCGGAATACATATCCCGTCTGAGCCAATCATTGTACGGTTCCAGCGCATGATACGTTCCACATCCTCCTCACTCATGGTGTGGAATATCCCCGCCGTGGAAAGATGATCCTGCTCAAGCAGATCCATCATGAAATCGTATGGATCCACGCCATTCTCATCAGCGAGGTCATTGAGCATCCGCCCTGCGTATTCCGGATGTGAGGTGGAATCGCCGATCATGGTATAGACCAGCCGCTTGTGAGAGGTTTTTCCCCTGCAGATCTCCTCTCGCACTGCCGCACGCCACGCTGGATCCGCGATGAACTCCATGACCTTTGCATCCCCCATATCTAAAAAGCGCTGCGGAATATTGGTACAGATGCCCGTCGCCGAAGCAGCATATGGGTATTGATCGCAGAACACATCGTAGCCATCTGCAATCAGCTTCTCAATCATGGAAAGCGTTGCAGCAGTTTTGTTCCAGTTCAGCGACCCACCAATTGCCTTATGGTGTGAGATCACGCATCGTACACCACTCTCCCGCACGAGGTCAAGCGCTTCTTTCGTTGCCTCAACTAACTTCTCACCCTCGTTGCGCAGATGGATGCATACGAGCCCGCCACGATTCGCTGCGACCTTGCAGAGCGTAACAAGCTCCTCTGTATCCGCAAAGCAACCCGGGAAGAGGGAAAGCCCCAGAGAGATGCCCAGTGCGCCAAGGCACATCGCTTCTATGGCGAGCTCCTTCATCTGCCCAAGTTCAATCTCAGTCGGCTTTCGGTTTTCGTAGCCCATCACATAGGTACGCAGCGCACCGTGACCTACTAAGGCCCCCATATTCGCGCCAATCGGTCGCTGATCATGCATGTACCATGATCTAAGCAGCGCATGCCGATTGACATTCGTCGTCTCGATGCGACTACAGTCACGCGAACATTCCACAGGCTGCTTCTCTGTCATGGGCACGTGAGATTTTCCGCACATCCCGGTAATCAACGTCGTAGCACCCTGTTCGAGTTCGTTCCAACAGGACTTTTCCTGATCAATCACAAGATCCTGATGGCTATGCGCATCAATAAAGCCCGGCGCAAGGACTTGCGCGGTACCATCGATGGTACGCAGCGCTTCGCTGCGGATGTTTTGTGCGATACGCACAATTTTTCCGTTTTTCACCGCGACATCAGCGTGGAAAGAAGGGTTCCCAGTTCCATCGATTACTCTCGCATTACAGATCAACAGATCATACATAGTACGCTTCCTCCACCAGTCCAGATATGACCCGTATTGCTCGCCGAAATGATGGAACGCCAACCGCGCTGCATCAGTCCATGCAACAGCGAGTCTATATGCTGTTGTTTGTTCGTTTCATTATAGCATGAGGGTTTCTGTCGGTAAAGCATCTCCTCTTCCAGTATGCGCCGCCGGAAGGATTTTTCGCGGACAGCAACATTGAAACGCTGTACTATGCGCCGAACTATCCCACGGATTCTTCCAACATCAACATGCTCGTTGCCGCTTCGGATACCGCCCTTTCAATGAAACTGTACACCAGCGACATGCTGAAGCTGACGTTGGACCAATCCTTGAGTGATGCGTTTAACACCACCGTAGCCATTGAGTTCGATCAGTTTGAGTACACGGAGGTTGCCGGCCAGCCGGCACTGCATATGGTCTTCCATTACACCGCCTCCGGGATCGAAATCGTCACCGCGCAGTATGTGATCAACGCTGGGGCTTCCTCCTGCACGGTCGCGCTTACGCAGATGTCGGGAGGTGATTGGATGGATGCGTTCGACGCAAGCGTTGCAGCCATCGTCCTTATGCCCGAAGCATAACGCAAAACTCCATAAGGCTAACGCACCGGGGCGCTCAGGGAGCGCCCCGGTTTCATCTTGCACTTTTTTAGTTTTCCCGCGCCTTAAGCGCCGCCGCCACAAGGCCTGTGAACAGCGGATGCGGGCTGTCCGGCTGGGATTGAAATTCCGGGTGGAACTGCACGCCGATATAAAACGAGTGGTCTGAAAGCTCGACGATCTCCACCAGGTCGCGCAGCTCGTGACGGCCGGAAAAGCGTGCATTTGCGCCCTCGATCCCTTCTGCGCTGTGCGTTTCGCTGTTGTCGGATTCCGCCAAGAATTCCACCGTCATGCAGGCCTCATACGTTTTGGGCACGGCATACACATCGAACGAAACAGTCATTTCCTTTGCATTCACCTCGGCAACCGATGTGCCAAAATCCGCCGTAAGCGCCTTTTGTTCGTTCAGGATGTTTTCCACCTGATAGGCGATGACGCTGATCTGCCGGTTGACGCTATCCGTTACGTTATTGATGGAATGGCTCAGGTTGGTGTAGTTGTTGCCCAAGCGTTCCAAGCGGGAAAACAGGCTGATGATGCCGTATAGCAGCAGACCCGCGCAGAAAACGCCTGCGAGGATAGCTTTTTCCCAGGCTTTTTCTTCCCCGCCGCCTTCTGCGCTTCCTGCGAAAGGCTATTTTGCCCGCGCAGTTCTGCAATGCGTTGTCCAATGGTCATATTCCATCAACTCCTTCCAGGCGAGTATAGCTGATGGGCGGGAAAACGCGCCACCAAGGGAGAGGCTACATAATGCTAACGCCCCATAAGGAAGGAATTTGAAAGCAACAATTTAACATCAACTATATGGGCATTGCAAAGGCAAATACGGCGTGAAAGGCAGAAATGCTTTCCACGCTGTATTTTTATGCGGAAAGTTCAAATCGCACATTCGCCAATAAGAATCCCTTTTGCTACAATGTAGGCAAAGGAGGTCAAGTTATATGCGAAATCCAAAATACTACATAGCGATTGACGAACATGAACGGAGGATTATCATTAGCAGTTTGAATAATCTGCGCAACAAGCTGATTGCAGACGGCAGATACACCGATGCGGTTGATGATGTCCTTGTAAAAGTCGTGCATGCGCCAATCAAGAAATTCAAAGTCAGGATTACGGAGGTTTAGATTATGGAGAAAACAATATTTGAAGAAATGGGCGGAACTTATCACGAGGAAAACGGCTATTTTATCCCCAACCTTTCCTTACCGCCCGAAGAAGAAACGCCTATTGGGATATGGGGACAGCGGCACAAACGCTTCTTGAAAGAGCATAGAAAAGCGACCTACACAACGCTTCTGACCAGCGGCAAACTCACCACTTATCTTGCGGAGGTAGACCAGCAAGCGCAGGAACGATTTGAAAGGCTCATAGAACAAATGAAACAGGCACAGGGTATTACGGAACAGCTAAAGGCAGAAAACGCCTTAGAATGGGCTGGAAGAATGAATAACATACGGGCTTGTGCGATGGAGATTGTGAATGAGGAAATCATCTACGCATAGCAGACAGGCGGCAGGGTGTGAAAACTCTGCTGCTTTTTTCTTTCGGACGGTAACGGTATTGGGAAAATGCTATGAAATCTCTATGTATGGGAAGTGACAAATCTGCCTGCAACTTTTTTGTGAACCTCGTCTTAACCACTTGACTTTTGCTATCGTTAATAGTAATATTAAAGATAGTAAAAATGGAGGTGCTAATATGTCATCAATAGATTTAGTAATACTCGGTATCGTGTTGGAAAAACCGCAAAGTGCATACGACATTCAAAAAGATGTGGACTATCACCATCTTTCAAGGTGGACAAAGATTAGTGTTCCCTCTATCTACCGCAAAGTTGTTCAGCTTAACGAAAAGGGCTACCTTCAAAGTGATATTGTCAAAGGAGATAGATTTGCGGATAAAGCTGTATATTCGATTACAAAAAAAGGGCGTTCCTACTTTGAACAGCTAATGGATACTTATGCGAACGAGCCAGTTCCATTACTATTTGACTTTAATGTTGTTATTACAAATCTAAACAAAATGAATAAGGAAAAAGCTTTGGAATTGGTTGCCAAATTACGGAACAATATTGCTGCTTCAGCAAAATTAAATGATGAATACGCTACCAATTATGCAGATATTCCTCTTGTTGGGAGGACAGTCTTTGAGCAGCAACGGCTTCTTTACCGTTCCCTTTTAGAATGGCTTGATGAATTTGAAAGTCAGTATAAGGGAAGCTGATACTATGACTACGAAAAGTAGCCTTACCATTTTGTTTGAAAATCCATTTTGGATAGGACTATATGAGCGCATAGATGGGGATAAGTACGAAGTCTGTAAAATCACTTTTGGTGCAGAGCCAAAAGATTATGAGGTTTATGATTTTTTGCTTAAAAATTGGCATTCACTGAAATTTAGTCCGCCTGTCAAAACAGACCGAATGGAAGAACGAAAAATCAACCCAAAGCGTATGCAACGGGAAATTAACAGTCAATTAGAGAATAAGGGTATTGGTACGAAAGCGCAGCAAGCATTAAAACTCCAACACGAACAGAGTAAAATTGAGAGAAAGAGCCAAAGCCGAGAGCAAAAAGAAGCCGAGAAAGAACGGCAATACGCTCTGCGGCAGGAAAAGAAAAAGGCGAAACATAGAGGTAGGTGATTATCAAATGCAAAGCTCTGAATGGACACTATGTCCTATTTGCGGCAATAAAACTCGTGACAGAATACGGGAAGATACTGTTTTGAAGAATTATCCTCTGTACTGCCCGAAATGCAAACAGGAAAGTTTAATTGAAGCAAAGGATTTACAGGTAACGGTTATTAAAGGGCTTGAAGCTAAAACGCAGGACTTCAAACAGTAAAAACGCCTAAAAATCAGAAATGCCACGCAAAGTAGCAGGAAAATCGAGAATGTAATCTCTGCTTGCTTGTAATGCAAAATGCGTTTTCCTATACTGGACAGAGCAAAACAAGGAGGTCACGAATATGGCATTTGCAGAAAAATTGAAATCCATCCGTAAGCAGGCAGGAATGTCTCAGGAACAGCTTGCGGAGAAGCTGGGTATATCCAGACAGGTTGACAATGAAGTTAAATGAAGAGCAGACAAAAGAGGTTTGTCTAACGCTTGCTTTATTCGTTCATGGATAATTGCCAATAATTCATTGGAATTTGACGAAGCTGTTGTGGCAGCCCATTTAGAGAATGTTTATATTGGAACAATACTTGCATTACAGGAGGAAATGAAATGAAAAATCAGCAAATTGCAGGTAATAACAAAAGGAGTGCTGTTCTCACGCTCATAGGTATCATCGTAATGATCCTGTTGACGGTAACGAAAGTAGTACCGTCCTCGAAAATAGCAGGATATTCCGTGTTTGTGGGGATCGCTTTTTTCTTTATAACGGAAGCTGTCGCCAAAACAAAAGATCCCGAATCAGGTTTGCGTTTCACAACGATTGCGGCAGATCTCAAAAAGCCGGGTGTGATTTTTTGGATGCTGCTGCCAAGTGTGAGTGGTATTGTAGCGCTTGTTGTGGGAAATCTGATTTTCAGCGGAGAATTTGTTGCCCATGTAATGGGGCGGACGGGTTCTATCCTATCCTTCGATAAAACAGCACTGCTGATAGTTCAGGTTATCATTGCGGCATTTGGTGAAGAAATCGCATACCGTGGATTTTTCTTTGGGAAAGCCTCAAAATTATTTCCGGTTTGGCTCTGTGCGCTTGCTTCGTCTGCTTGTTTTGCGGCAGGGCATATTGCCACAGGAAACATAATGGTCGTAGTTTACGATGTTGTCGGTGTATTCATCGACAGCTTGATTTTTTCGGTGATTTATCATAAAGCGGGCAACTGCGTTATCAGCACCTTTTCCCACATTCTCGGAAACGCAATATCTCTTGTAGCCGTATTTGTATTCTTTTAAATCAGGATAAATGATATGACGAGTGTGATTTCAGAATGGATACGCTGCCCTGTCTGCGGAAATAAGACAGGACTTCAAACAGTGAAAACGCCTAAAAATCAAAAATGCCACGCAAAGTAGCAGGAAAATCGGGAATGTAATCCCTGCTTGCTTGTAATGCAAAATGCGTTTTCCTATACTGGGCATAGCAAAACAAGGAGGTCACGAATATGGCATTTGCAGAAAAATTGAAATCCATCCGCAAGCAGGCAGGAATGTCTCAGGAACAGTTGGCGGAAAAGCTCGGCGTGTCCAGACAGGCGGTCACGAAATGGGAAACGGATGCAGGCATCCCCGATATTGAAAACATCATGGCAATTTCTGCATTGTTTGAAATTTCCATTGACGAGCTGCTCTCCAATGAAAGAGGAGCGAAAAAACCGACAGAGTATCTTTTTGAAAGTGTCACGGAGTACGATATTGACGAGCCGAAACGCTATGACATGAAGTTTGGCGGAGCAAAGCAATTCCTGTTGTCGGGCTATGAGGGCGAGAAAATCCGTGTCCGTCTGGCATCCAATACGCTTTCTACGCTCCAGAGCGATTTTAAGGTCAAGATTGACGACATCCGAAAACGGATTGATGTGGATGTAAGCCGCAAAAACGGCGTATCCGAAGCAGCGGCAAAGGAAGCGGTCAGTATCTTTGTCCAAATCCCATCACCCTATATTGGAAAAATTGAGTGTGCCGTCCATGCGGAAACCGTGGAAATCCGTTCTTTAGAATGTGACGGCATAGAGCTTGATGTAAAGACGCCAAATATTATTTTGGAGGATATTTCCGGGACGGTAGAGATTAACTGCAATCTTGATATGGAAGTGGTGTGCCATTCCTTAAAAGGCGAGGTGGACATCAACCAAATATCGGCAACTTCAAGAATCCATATTCCAGAGGATGCTGTCTTTACCGCTGTTACAAAGGGCATTGAAACGCATATCTCTTATGAGAAAGACGGTCGGCAGGCTGAACGGTTTGACACGCCGGGTGCAGAGAATATTATCGAGTTGAACGGCATCAAGAGCGAGCTTGTCATCTGTACTGACAGGGAAAGGAGCTAATAGGAATTATGGAAAAAGAGATTATTATTTCTGCAAGGCATTTGAAAAAGGTATTTGGCTCCGGTGACAGTGAGCAGGTTGTTTATTCCGATTTCAATATTGACATTTACAAGGGCGATTTTACAGTTATCATGGGGGCTTCAGGTGCGGGAAAGTCAACGCTGATGTATTCTCTTTCGGGTATGGATACCCCGGACGCAGGCACGATTACCTTCTGCAACACGGAGATCACAGGAATGAATAGTGACGAACTCGCAGTGTTCCGAAGGGAAAACTGCGGGTTTGTTTTTCAGCAGATCTATCTGATCGACAAAATGAATCTGCTTGACAATGTGATTGCTGCCGGAAGTCTGACAAGCAGAAACAAAGCGGACATCGTGGAGCGGGCAAACAAGCTGTTTGATATGGTGAATATCCCTGTGGCAACAAGAAAGAAACTGCCATCGCATATATCGGGTGGTGAAGCGCAAAGGGCAGGCATTGTCAGGGCGGCTATCAACAGGCCGTCGGCTATTTTTGCTGACGAGCCCACAGGCGCTCTCAATTCCAATAATTCCGATGCTGTATTAGATGTGTTTTCCATGCTTAACGCCACTGGTCAAAGTATCATTATGGTAACCCATGACAAAAAATCCGCACTCAGGGGCAACAGAGTGGTGTATATCAAAGACGGTACCATTTACGGTGACTGCAATCTTGGAACATATTCCGCAGATGATACGCAGCGCACAAATAGGCTGGAAGCTTTTTTGAAGGAAATGGGGTGGTAATATGGGCAGTCTCATCCTTCATAATTTGAAAAAAGCAAAGGGTCAGTTTATATCCTTTGCTATCGTTATGCTGATTACCGCCGTTATTCTGAATACTGCCCTTGTACTCCTGTTTCAGACCGGGGACGCATACGATTCGCTGTTTGATGAACTGAATACCTCGGATTTCAGTGTGACTGTACCTTCCCTATTATCTTCTGACGAGCTTTTGCATGAGATTTCAAAGATAGACGGAGTTTCCGAAACAAATACACACGAAGCCCTTTTTGCGTCTGCCGCTTTGCAGGATTTTCAGGACTCTGAATTTACGATGAATACATATTTCTATCGGATCGGGGACGAACGGGAACTGACAAAGCACACGGTCACTGAACAAACCGAAACCGTAGATAAGAGAAGCGCATATATCCCTCTGTATCTGTCAGAGCTTGGCGGTTATAAAACAGGTGAAAGTATCAGATATATGCTTGACGGTAAGGAGTACGCCTTCACGGTCAGCGGCGTCATCAGTGAAATGCAGTATGGAAACTACGGGACTGGCTTTATCGGTATGTACCTCTCGGACGAAGCCTATGATGCGCTGAAAGAGGATGAAAATTTCACTTCCGTAACCGAATATCTGATAAAGGCAGAAGAAAATGCGGAGCTGTCCGAAGTTAAAACGGCGGTCAGCAAGCTCCTCAAGGATAAGAATGTCTCCTCGATATCGTTCCTTGACCGTGAGACGACAAGAGGCAGCAGAACTATGGTATCCAATACAATCGTGCTGTTTCTTGCGGTTTTTGCCCTGCTTGTACTGATCGTCAGCATATTTCTTGCCCGTTTCAAGATCAAGAATACGATTGATGAAGAAATCAATGAAATGGGTGTATTGAAAGGAATCGGCTACACAAGCAGAATGCTCATGCTCAGTCAGGTAGTACCGTATGTTTTGGTTTGCGGTATCGGTCTTTTCGTGGGTATCGCTCTGTCTTATGCGCTCATTCCTGTTGTCGCAAATGTACTTGCCGTTCAGTCTGGCTTCTCCTATGCGCCGGTATTTGATATTTCTGCCGCCTGCATTACGGTAATATCTGTTTTGACAGCAGTATTTGTATTTACCGTGCTGGCGTCGAAGAAGATAAAGCGGCTTGAGCCTATCAACGCAATAAGAGGTATCGATCCGTTAAAGCCTGTCGGCAGAAATCATTTTCCCCTGGATACATCAAATGGAACAGTCGGGTTTAACTTGATACTCAAACAGGCAAGCGTATCGGCAGGACGGAATATTCTCTTGTTTGCGGTCACATTTGTGATGATGATACTGCTGACATTTACGGGCGTTTTACTCTATAATGTCAATATTTGTCCTGATAATTTCCTTACTACGCTTTCCGAGGAACTGCCCGATATAAGGGTTCAATCGGATGGTGAGCATTTTGAAGAATTAAAGACGATCCTTGAAAAAGAAAATGTCAGGGCGGTAAGTTACGGCATTTCCATGGTGGAGTATGCAGACGGAAGTATTCCTGTCATCGTTTGTGAAGATTTTTCAGCCCTTGAAAATAATATTGCTTACAGCGGACGGCACCCAGAAACAGCAAATGAAATAGCGGTTGGCAATGCGTTCGCTGCTGATTATGAAATAGGCGATACCTTCACGCTTACACGAAGCGGCAGCAAATATACCTATACGGTAACGGGATATATCCAGAGCGTAAACAACAACGGCTTGATTGCGGAGATCACCGATGCGGGATATGCCAATCTGTCCGACGTTCCGCTTTATTCGCTGAACTTGTATATGGACGAAAGTGCAGATATTCCTTCTTTTGTTGAGAAGCTGGATCATGACTATGATGAATATACCGTCAGCGTCAACAACGCATCAAAGGAAACGGAGAGTATGCAGAGGATGTATTCCTCGCTGATCACGATTGTCGCCATTGTGTTGTTTATCATCACAGTCCTTATTATCCTGCTGATCCTCTATGTGATCCTGCGCTCGATGATTACCAGCCTGAAAACAGATTTTGGCATTTACAAGGCAATGGGTTTCACAAGCAGACAGCTCATGATTCAGACCGTGGGCAGCATTACGCCCGTGGTACTGCTTGGGGCTTTCCTCTCCTCAGCTCTTGGAGTTGTTTATCTGCCCGCTATGTTTGACGGCATATTCGGCGTTATTGGGGCAATAAAAAATAATTTTGAAATACCACTGTATCTGCTGCTTATCATGGCTGTGATATTGACGGCAGTGAATGTGATGATTGGAGTGATACTGTGCCGTCCTATCAAAAGGATCACGGCGTATTCTCTCATTAAGGAATGAACGGAAATGGTAAAGACAGAATGGATATATTGCCCTATCTGCGGTAATAAAACTCGATCAATGATACGGGAAAATACAGAGCTGAAAAACCTCCCCCTCTATTGCCCGAAATGCAAGCAGGAAAGTTTGATTGACGCTAAGGATTTACAGGTAACGGTTATTAAAGGAATTGAGGCAAAAACGCAGAACTGATTAACTCAGCGACAAATAGTAATTTGTAAAAGATTATATATAGGAGGTAGTTAAAATGTTAATTACAGGAATAATTGTAATCATATTTGCAATTTTATTAGTAATATTCCCAAAATTCTTTTTAAATTTAAAATCACCAGATACGGCTTTTTTACAAATGAAAAAACTTAACAATAATAAAAAAGTGATTTTAGCAGTAAGAATATGGGGAATCATTTGTCTAATAATCGGAATAACTTTAATAATAATATCATTTAGATAAATTAAAATTGTATTTTGTGAAGGGCATGGAGGAAAATATAAATGGTTTTATTGGTTGATACAACAGCAGAACATATAGGAAAAGTAATAACAGAGGAATTGCTTCGCAGGGATGAAAATGCAGTCGAGTTTGAGTTGATTGACACCGTTGGGATGCACATTTCGCACTGTGTTGGATGTAATTACTGCTGGCTGAAAACGCCGGGAGTATGTGCCATTCAGGATGATTATGAGCCAATTTTGAGAAAAATGAGCAGAGCTGGCCAAGTTTGGCTGGTTTCAGATACGCACTTTGGATTTGTTTCCTGGCAGACCAAAAACATTATAGACAGGATTATGCCGCTTGTTACCATGTATCTGAAATTCAAAGATGGCCAGATGCGCCATGTAATGCGCTATAACCACCAGCCTGATATTGGGATTATCTATACCGGAGACGGCGACCAGGCTTACCTTGAATGGTGGTGTCAGCGTACTGCGCTAAATTTAGGGAGCCGTTCACTGGGAGTTTTTTCTGAAAGTAACGGAAAGGAGGCGGTTTCATGCATGTTGTAATTATTAATGGAAGTCCACGGGTACAGAAGTACAGCAATACGGAGAAAATCATTGCGGCATTTGCAAAAGGGCTGTCAGAAAAAGAAAGCACCTTTGAAACATATGCAATTTCCAACCGAAAAACATGGGACATAATTCGTGATGCTTATATAAAAAACGATGAAATCCTCATTGCGCTGCCATTATATGTAGAATGTGTGCCTGGACTTCTTTTGGAATTTTTGGAAACTCTTCCCCCAAAGGATAAGCATACGAGGATTTCATTTCTTTTGCAAAGCGGTTTTGCGGAGGGATGCCAGCTTCGTTGTGGCGAGGCATTTCTGGCAAAATTGCCGGAATATTTGGGCGTTCGTTATGGTGGCTGTTTGGTTAAAGGAGATAATTTCGGAATCCGAATTTTGGGTGAGGAGAAACAGGCTCAGGCCACAAAACCGTATCAGGCAATGGGTAAGCTGTTTGCAGAGGGAGAAGGCTTTTTCCATGAGGAAGCAAAAAAATTTACCGGCCCGGAATATTTGCCGCTTCCTATGCGTCTAGTGATGGGATTGATATTCAAGACTCTTGCGAAAAAGATGTTTCAGAAAGCGGCAGCATCGTGGGGGTGCAGTGCGCCGCTTGATGAAAAAGTCTGGGAAACAAGTTGTAATGGGTATTAATTTTCAAATTAGGGTCTAAGAGAAACATTATAATTTATCGGGCAGAACAAATACATCATCAAAGAGCCAAACGCACAGACGCAGAGCCGAGAAACAAGTGAGTAATGTCTGTTTTGCCTTTTCTGTAGAATAAGACAAGATTGTAGCTGTGGAAAGATATAAGGCTGTCCCCTATTGTCCGAAATTGTGCCGAAAGTACGATGCAAAATGCTTTTGACACGGTAAATCCTCTTGATGTAAAGGGCTTTTGATAGAAATATCCGCTATCTGGTTGTAGAATGCCTTTAGGTCAAGAGCAGAAAATCTTAAAATCAGAGGAGGTGAAACAAGTGGAAATTAGTACGCAAATAAAGAAGTATCGTAATACTATGAAATTGTCTCAAGAAGGATTGGCTGAAAAGATATATGTGACAAGACAAACCATTTCAAATTGGGAAAATGGGAAAAGTTATCCCGACATTCATAGCCTGCTGCTTCTCGGTTCATTATTTGATGTCTCTCTTGACCAACTAATCAAAGGAGATATTGAAATTATGAAAAAGGAAATCAACAAGGAAGATGTTGCAAGATTTAATAAGGTCAGTAAGCAATTTGCCGTATTATTTGTTGCAAGCCTTATTGCGTTCATTCCCCTTGCGGTCTTTTTGAAAATCTATGGGGTAGTTATTTGGGCAATTCTATATTTGGTAGTTCTTGGACTTGCTTTTAAGGTGGAGAAATTAAAAAAGAGTAACGACATTCACACCTATAAGGAAATTGTAGCTTTCAGCGAGGGAAAACGCTTAGATGAAATTCAGGAACAGCGAGAAATCGGCAAAAGACCGTATCAGACAGCACTTAAGGTTTTGGCAGGTGCGGCGGTAGGAATTGTTATTGCGGCGATTGCAGTTATAGTCATTGAATTGCTAAAATGAAAATAGAATAGCTACGCTGCCCTGTCTTCGGAAATAAGACACGGTTACAAATACGGGCGGATACGAAGCTAAAAAACTTCCCCCTCTACTGTCCGAAATGCAAGCAGGAAACGCTGATAGAAGCGGAAAACTTGAAAATAACCGTTATAAAAAAACAGGAAACCTAATCTTTATATGTACGCCGCCGTGTATGGGTAAACCCATAGCGGCGGTTTTTCTTTGCCTATCGGCTCTTTCTCTATGCCCAAGCCAAATAGTATTCCCAGCTTCTCCGAGAAATATTCAAAAACTTCGGAAAAAGTATTGACAAACACCTATCTTACGATATATAATAAAATAATATTTTCGGAGAGCTACAACTGAATATTGATTTACACAGATTTTGAATGGACGACTGTAAGTCGGACAATGCCTGCGATGTGCTAAGTGAAAACACCGCCGCTTCTGAATTGCTCTGAACTGTCGGCAATCGGAAAGCGTAAAAGACAGTTTCGACTTTGAATTTCAAAGCCGGTTACATGAATGTGAAACCAAAACACCAAGGGGAAATTCTACCCTCTTGATGAGTCGGTACGCATTTGTGTGCCGGCTTTTTTTGTTGCCTGAAATGCCGGTTACAACTGAATGACCGGCTGAATGGGATATGATTTTGCGATGACCCCTCTTTCGGAGAGTAAGCGAAACAACGCCGCCTGAGATGGGGGCAGGAACTGCATTCAGGCAGAACGGCAAAAACAGCCACGGGAGAGACAGCGGAGATGTCGCATACCGTAACGAGCAGGGAAACTGTCAATACAGTTTCCACTCGAATCGGCAGCAAGTGCCGATTACTCTTTGGGGAAATCCCCAAACCCCTTAAATTATCTACAGAAAGGACTGATGCTATGAATGAAGTTAAGAATAGAAATCTGTTTATCCGTGTGAGCGAAAAAGAGAAATCAATCATTGAGCGTAACGCTGAAAAGTGCGGACTTTCCGTATCGGAGTATCTCCGTCAGCGTGCTTTGGGATATATGCCGAGAGCAGCTTTGCCCGAAGTGTTTTTCTCTTTCAGTGATAAGTTGGACGAACTCTGCGTTGCTGTCGAGGGTAAAATATCAGCGGATACGGAAGAAAAAATCATTGCGCTTATTGACAGTATTACAGAAGAACTGATACTGCCGCAGAAGGAAAGGCTGGTGGTGTGATGTGGCTACAACTGGGTTTTGGCCTGTGAAAAACAGGCTGAAAGAGGTTATCGACTATGCGGAAAACCCCGATAAAACCATCGACCAAAAGTATGTGGACAAGGACTTGTATGCCGCTTTGCAATATGTTGTGAGTGATAAAAAGACGGATAAGCGTATGTATGTCAGCGGTATCAACTGCAACGCAGGGCGTGCCTACGAGCGTATGATGGCAACAAAAAAACGCTTTGGGAAAACGGGCGGCAATGTGGCGTATCACGGGTATCAGAGCTTTCAGACAAGTGAGGTTACACCCGAGGAAGCACACAAAATCGGTTTGGAAACCGCAAGGCGTATGTGGGGCAGCGACTATGAAATCGTTGTTACCACCCATCTGAATACGGATAATCTGCACAACCATTTTGTTGTAAACTCTGTTTCTTTTAAGACCGGCAGGAAGTTTGAAAACCATATCTCCGACCATTACCGGCTTCGGGAAATCTCCGATGCCGTATGCCTTGAATACGGAAAAAGCGTTTTGAAGGAAGCAGACTTTTACGGCGGTGAGAAAAAGGAATATTGGCTGAAGCAGAAAGGCGGTATGACGCACCGAGAGCTTTTGAAACGGGATATTGATACCGCCCTTTCCCAGTCCACCAATTTCAAAGCCTTTGAACTCCGCCTAAAGGATATGGGCTATGAGATACGCCGTGATGAACGCTTCGCTCACTATTCCGTAAAAGCATCCGACTGGCAGAGAGCCATCCGCTTAGATCGATTGGGCAAGGAATACACGCCGCAGGCGATTCGGGAAAGGCTGCTGGGCAACCAAAGCTATGTGGGCTATGTTCCCTTTCAAAAGCCGAAATACGCACCGCTGCTGACGCTGGAAATCGAGTACCGCAGGATGATGCGCATGGACGGAATACAGGTATTGTTCGCACTTGTCATTGAACTTTGCAGACTGATTACAGGAAACAACATCACAAAAGATACACCCCGACCGCTATCGCCTGCCATGCGGCAGGAGGTTGTAAAATTGGATAGAACGCTGAAAGGATACAAGTTCCTATGTGAGAATCACATTGATTCCCCACAGGAGCTTGTTTCATTTATCAGCGAAAAGCGGGAGCAAATCTCCGCTTTGGAAAGAGAACGCCAGTCCATATACAACCGTAACCGCCATAAAAAGAGCGAAAAATTAAACGCCGAAGCAAGAGCAATCTCCGCCAAAATCAAGCCTTTGCGGGAGGAATTATCCCTTGCCAAAGCGGTTGCGGAAAAGACTCCGAAACTGAAAGAAGTGCTTGAAACCGAACGGCAGGCGGAAGCCGCCGTTCTTACGAAAAATAAGGAAAGAAGGTATGTACGATGACAAATACAATATTGGCAGAAAACCCGCCGAAGAAAAAGGCGGCAAATATCAGGGTAGACAAGCTCCACACCTTTGAGGAACATCCTTTTCAGGTTGTGGACAACGAGGAAATGGAAAGCCTTGCAAAAAGCATTCAGGCGCAGGGAATTATCTCCCCGTTGATTGTCCGCCCAATGAAAGAAAAAGCAGACGAATATGAGGTCATATCAGGACACCGTAGGTTGTATGCGGCAATGAAAGCAGGACTTACGGAAGTTCCCGCTTTGATTTATCCCCTTGACCGAAACCAAGCGGTTATCGCCGTAGTGGATAGCAATCTGCACCGTGAGAAGCTGCTCCCATCGGAAAAAGCCTTTGCCTACAAGATGAAGCTTGAAGCAATGAAGCGGCAAGGCAAACGCACCGATTTAACTTTGTCGCAAGTTGCGACAAAGTCTGACTCAGCCGCCGAAATCGGCAAAGCAACAAGCGAAAGCAGGGATCAGGTATTTCGATATATCCGTCTTACAAACCTTATCCCCGAACTTTTGCAGAAGGTGGACGAGGGTGCAATAGCGTTCAGCCCCGCCGTGGAACTCTCCTATCTCACCGAAAAGCAGCAGGAAATTCTCCTTGATGCAATGGCGCTAAACGACTGTACCCCCTCCCACGCACAGAGTATCCGATTGAAAAAGATGGCACAGCAGGGTGCTCTTTCTTCGGACAGTATCTATGCAATTATGTCTGAAGAGAAAGCAAACCAGCAGGAGCATATCCGCTTTAAGGTGGAGGATTTGCGTGGATTTTTCCCCAAGAACTATACCGTAAAGCAAATGACGGATACTATTTTGAAGCTGTTGTACGATAACCAGCGCAAAATGGAGCGCATACGCCGCAGCCGTGAGGAAAGGTAAGGTGGAAGCATGAAAAAGATAGATGGTTTTACGGTCAATCCAAATGTGATATGGATGCTGCCGCCTGAGCCAATGGATGAAAACGAACCTGTCAACTTAAAGCAGGCGTTAATGCCACGCTGCCCCGATGTTCGTATCGAAAGCGGAAGGCTTGTGCGGTTCAGCGGTGAAAACGAATTCTCATTGAAAATCGGTGGTACAAACTACGAGGTCAGCACCCATTTCAGCACGAAAGGCAAGCAAAGCGTGCTGGAGCAATTCAAGAAACTGATACTGTCCGAAAAGCTGATTTGACATTCGCACAGTAGAAAATGACGGCTGGGCATAGTAAACTAATCCTGCCTTTGCTATGCCCGGTTGTCGGAAAGGAGAATTTTTTATGACAACAGCAACAAAATCAAACGGGCAGACAGATGAAAAAATCACAGCGCTTTACTGTCGCTTGTCGGTGGATGACGATAACAAGGACGAGGAATCCAATTCCATCACCAATCAGAAGCAGATACTCTCCGACTTTGCCAAAAAGAACGGATATTCCAATACGATGTTCTTCGTAGATGACGGCATATCGGGAACGACCTTCCAAAGGCCAAATTTTATGCGAATGGAGAGAATGGCGGAGAACGGTGAAATCGGCACGATCATCGTAAAGGATTTATCCCGCTTCGGGCGGGAACAGGTGGAGATGGGCAGACTGACGCAGGTGGTGTACCCATCACTCGGTATCCGCTTTATCGCCATACAGGAACGGGTGGACACGATGACCGGCGAGGGTGTGGAGATGATGCCCTTCCACAATATCTTCAACGAATGGTATGCGGCGCAGACTTCCAAGAAAATTCGTGCGGTGTGGCAGTCCAGATCTGATAACGGAAAGCGGGTATCCGCAAACATTCCTTTCGGATATATAAAAGATGCCGAGAACAGTGAGCAGTGGCTGATAGACGAGCCTGCCGCACAAGTGGTGCGTAAAATCTACGCATTATGTCTTGCGGGGAAGGGACCGTCCCAGATTGCCCGGCAGCTTGAGCAGGAAAAATTATTGATACCAAGCGCATATTACGAGTCTGTTGGGAGAAAGCACGCTCACAAGGTGCCCCTCAATCCGTATTTCTGGGATCAGAAAACGATAGTCCACATCCTTGAAAACCGCCAGTATACCGGCTGCGCCGTCAACTTCAAATCAACAACGGTCAGCTACAAGGTTCACAAAAAGGTATATAACCCCAAAGAAGAACAGGTAATCATTCCTGATATGCAGGAAGCGATTATACCGGAGGAGGATTGGCTCAGGGTGCAGGAATTAAGAGAAAACCGCCGCAGACTTACAAAAGCGGGAAAAACAAGCCTGTTTTCAGGGGTGGTGTATTGCCCAGACTGCGGCGCAAAACTGCACTTCAATTCGGCGAAAAGTATGACACGGAATCAGGAGCATTTCCGATGCTCCAATTGCAAATCAGGGCGTGGTGCCTGTACTGTGCATTATATCCGTGATGTTGTTTTGGAGCAAATCGTATTGGAAGCCGTTCGGAACCTATCCCACTTTGTCCGCTGTTACGAGCCGGTATTTCTGTATATGCTGGCAAAGAAGAACAATGCAATGCGGCAGAAAGAATACAAACGGCTTCAGCAGGCAGTTGAAAGCGGTACAAAGCGGATAGCAGAAATCGACAGGCTGATTGAAAAGGTCTTTGAGCAGAACGCAAGCGGTGTTCTTTCTGATGAACGGTTTGCTAAAATGCTTCAGAACTACGAAGCAGAGCAGAAAAGGCTGATGCAGGAAGCTGCGGAAAATCGGCAGACCTTGCAAACTGCCGAACAGCAGGTAGTGGATTTAAGGCTGGTACTGCGTACCCTGCGGGAGATGACGGACATTCAGGAGCTTACACCCACCCTTGTCAATTCGCTGATTGAGCGTATTGAAGTCCACAACAACGACAAGTCAAGCGGTCATTGCCACGTAAAGGTGGACATCTATTTTACAGCGGTTGGAATGATTGATATTCCCACCGAAAAGGAAATCCAAGCGATGATTGAGGAAATACGGAATAACCCGCAGGACTTTAAGTTCGTAGCATAACGAAAGATACGGCGCAGCACCTTAATCGGTACTGCACCGTATCCCCTACATAATTACTTCCTTATCTGGCGGCAGCAAAGGAAGTAGCCTCTCCCTTTGGCTTTGTAATCAGCCAGAATGATTGAATTGTAGGGAAATTCAAATCATAACAGAGGATTACACAATACCACGCAAAGAAGAAAAGCCTATCGGAATATGGGGACAGCGGCATTTACGGTATATCAAGGAGCATAAGCGGATTTGCTTACCTGACGAAGACGGTTTATTGAGATTGGAAAAATATCGCTAAATTGGTATTCCAAGCGAGGAAAGGAATCGCGTTTTGGATTATTTCATTTCGGCTTTTGCCCCGCCTATGGAAAGAAAAAACGCTGAAAAGAGAGCTGGAAAAATCGCAAGAAGGTAAGCTGCCACAATATATTTTCGTGTTTCGGGACAACGAACTCATTGGCTATTCAATAAGATGAAGAATTACCATTCTAATATAACAAAAAAGCAGGGTTTACCCTGCTTTTAATTTGAAAGACAAAAAGGAATTTATCAAAGCAGCTTTTTCTGCTTGCGAAAAACAATATTTGCAACAACAAAGTAAGCCGCTGACGATACTAATATTCCTAAAGTGTTCGATATATAATGTCATTGATATCAAACGCCCGACCAAATACAGGTTGCAATAATTCTATGATGGCAACATATATAAATCCAGTAATAGATGTTTTAATCAATGTGGCGTCATAATGTGAAATAGGATATAAAATACCGAATGGGAGAAATGTTAAAATATTTCCAATTACTTCGCCGTTTATATGTTTATAGAAATCGGGAATTAAGTTATAAGTCCATACAAACATTGGAATACCATGGCCGCTGCCCATGCGATAAATCAATGTATACCAAAATACAATCATCACATCTAATTCAATCACAGGACAGATAAGCCCTGTTATGTAGCAAACAAAAAGTGCCTTCCAAATCAACCTTCCTGTAATCGGCTGATGGTTTCGCTTGACGTGATATACCAAAATATATCCCTCCGACAATCAATGCAAAGGGAAGGGACTGTAAAAAGTACCCTGGATATGTGTCAAAAAAGAAATACTGAAAATTCATGTCACTTGGAAAGTACATTCAAATGCCTCCACAGATCCGAGCTTGTTGATGTAATTAGTTAACTTGGCCCTGTTAGAACATGCAATTCAGCTTTCCACAAAGTGCGGCTGCTGCGTATTAGCGGACAGGCTGAAAACGAGCTTGGAAAATCAGGAAAAAGAAATTGCGAGAAGGCAGGAAAAGAATTGCCGCTAACATCCGGCCTGTGCCATCCATATGAAAAGCAAAAAGCTCCCCGCCGGCTTCTGGGCTTGGCAGAAAGCTTTTTCCATTTTATGTTATGGCTGCCCATCACTTCCGTGAGGCTCCTTTATCCGTTATGCCGCACCAGCACGCCGGTGGCCGTGGGGGCGGTGAAATCCCGCAGCGTCACGCCAAGGTTCTCGCGCTGCGCCGCGCTGAGCAGCCGCTTGAGAAAGCCCAAGTCCGTTATGCCGACGAGCTGGAACAGCATCTGCGTAACGCGGCCGAGCTCCGGCAGCTCGTCGAACGTCACAGCCAGCGCGCCCTCGGTAATCACAAAGCGGAACACGCGCGTGTCCGGCGTTTCAATGAGCGAGGCGAGCACCGTCAGCTTGATATGATCCGCCGTGCGCTCCCAGACCGCGCGCGCGCCGGTGCGCTGCCATTCGCCGCGCATGGCGATGCGCCCATAGCGCAGCGAGCCGTCCGCGTTGAGGGCGATCCGGTTGCATTCGGCATATTCATAAAACAGGATGTCAAGCCCGTATTCCGTTTTCTCGAAGCGGATAAGATCCGTGCCCATGGTGTAGTTCCCATGCACGGCCTGGATTGTCTGCGGGAACACGCCGCCCGTGTTGGCGGAAAGGCGGTATTCCCGGCCATCCAGCAGCTCCGCAATGGCGCGGAACTGCGCCGGATCCGTGCCGAGCGGTTCCGCGAGCGACGGCGTGAAGCGCAGGCTCTTGCAGGTTTGCGCGAGCGCGGCCTGCGCGGCCGGGTCCTCCGGCAGCGGCTCCGGGGAAGCGCCCGCGAAGCAGGCGTTGATGTGCTCCGTCAACGCGCCCTGGGCGAACAGCTTCGCGCTGCCGCTGAATACGGCCACCACCGCGTCATGCTTCGGGATGACGACCACGTATTGTCCGAACGCGCCGTTGAACTGGTATCCGCCCTCGTCGTCGCTCATCCAGATCTGGTAGCCGTAGCCGTGCTTCATCTCCCCGTGCGGCGTTTCAATCTGCTTTTTCGTGGCGGCGTCCGCCCAGGCTTCGCTGAAGATGCGCCTGCCTTCCCACATGCCGCGGTTGAGGTAAAGCTGGCCGAGCTTGGCCGCGTCCTCCAGCGTCAAGGAGAGCCCCCAGCCGCCCTTTTCCACGCCCTGCGGGCAGACCTCCCACTGGTAGCGCTCGATGTGGAGCGGCTCGAACAGGCGCGGCTTGAGGTATTCCACCAGCGTCTGCCCTGTGCGACGCCGCAGGATGGCGGCGAGCATATAGGTGTTGAGGGAGTTGTATTCAAACGCCGTGCCCGGCTCAAACTTGGGCAGGGATTCCAGGAACATCTTCGCCCAGTTTCCATCCAGCATGGAGCCGATTTCGTTGAAGCGGGAGCCCGTGCTCATCGTGAGCAGATGGCGCACCGTTATGCCCTTGATGACCTTGGCCTGCGTGGGCGTCACGAGCTCCGGGAAGACGTCCGCCAGCCGCTCGTCGAGCGAGATGAGGCCTTCGTCCACCGCGATGCCGACGGCTGTGCCGGTGACGCTCTTGCTCATGGAATAGAGCATATGCGGCACATCCAGCCGGTAGGGCGCCCAGGCGCCTTCCGCGACGACCTTGCCGTGGCGCATCACGAGCACGGCGTGGGCGGCGATGGAATCCACCTCCCCGGAAACAGCCTCGTAAAAGCGCCGCACCGCCTCGGAGCGGAGACCCTCGGCCTCAGGCGTGCTGCGGGGCAGCGGCTTTGGATCCCGCGCCTCCGGCAGCGCCAGCTTTTGCAGCGCATAGCCATAGGCGGGCACGTTCTTTAAATCATGCTTGAGGAATTTGAGCATCAGCTCGATGCTGCGCATCTGGATGGCAATGTCCATTTAATATCGATTCTCCTTGGTGGGAATTTCAGTTTGGGGACCTAGGTAGCGTCTGGGCCGAGCTCCTCACGCCCGGCTTGGGCCTCTGCGCGCAGGTTATACGCGGAATACATTCGGCTTTCTCCCATCCGGCAGCAAGGCTTTTCCTTATTTTACCACGAAAATGCCAAAACAACAAAGAGGGCTTGCGCCCTCCTTGCAGTTGCAGGAAAGTTTATTTGTCGCAATCGCAGCCGCCTTCGCAATCGCAGCCGCCTTCGCAATCACAGCCGCCCTCGCAGCCGCATTCCTCGGAAAGCAGCTCCTCAACGATTTCGACGAGCGCATCCATCTTGTCCTCATCCGCAGGCAGGAACTCCTCTGTGTCGCCGTCCACGACGATCTTCATGATGTAGACTTCAGCGGTATCCTCGCCCTCGTCCGCATCGTCCTCGCCGAGATCCATCAGCACTGCGTACTCCTGACCCTCGTACTCAAAGTATTCGATTACATCCAGCTCAAACTCGTTGCCTTCCTCATCGGTAAAGGTGACGACGTCCCTTTCTTCCATTTCCATCGGTTTAAACCGCCTTTCCTTCATTTGCCAGTGGCATTCTTGATTGTACAATACATTCGCCCGGAGGGCAAGATAAAGTATCCCCACGCGGAGAAGGGATTATTCCGGGACGCGCCGCTTTAAGCGCCGCTTGGGCAAGGCAATCCCCCGTCAGCGCTTGCGCGCTGCCACCCCCTTTCAAAAAGGGGGCGTTTGGGAGGGGTGAATTCCATCGGAGTTCGTATTCGAATGGCATTCGGGAGAGCACAACCCAAGAGGCTCCTTTTGAAAGGAGCTGTCACGGCGCAAGCCGTGACTGAGGATTGTCTTACCACCGCAAACGCCGCTTCTAACCGCGTAGAGGATTGCCCCATCAGGAAACCGCTTCAAATACATGCCGGGTGCTTGCTCATTCCACCGCAAACTGGCTGTTGTAAAGCTCCGCGTAGAACCCGCCCTGCGCGAGCAGCGCCTCGTGGTTCCCCTGCTCGATGATATGTCCATCCTTCATGACGAGGATCACGTCCGCCTCGCGGATGGTGGAGAGCCGGTGGGCGACGATGAAGCTCGTGCGCCCCTGCATCATACGGGCGAAGGCCTCCTGGATCTTCAGCTCCGTGCGCGTGTCGATGGAGGAGGTCGCCTCGTCGAGGATCAGCATCGGCGGCAGGCAGAGCATCACGCGCGCGATGCAGAGAAGCTGTTTCTGCCCTTGGGAGAGCATGCCGCCGTCCTCGGTGATGACGGTATCATACCCTTCCGGCAGGCGCTTGATGAAGCCGTGCGCGTGGGAGGCTTTCGCCGCGGCGACGATCTCTTCCTCCGGCGCGTCCGGGCGGCCCATGGCGATGTTTTCCCGGATGGTGCCGGCCTTGAGCCACGTCTCTTGAAGCACCATGCCGTAGGAGGTGCGCAGGCTCTTGCGCGTGAGGGCGCGCACGTCGTGGCCATCCACGCGGATCGTGCCGCCGTCCACGTCGTAAAAGCGCATAAGGAGGTTGATGAGCGTGGTCTTGCCGCAGCCCGTCGGCCCGACGATGGCCACGCGCGCGCCGCTTTTTGCGGCGACGGAGAGGTTCTCGATCAGCGGGCGTGCCGGGTCGTAGGAAAAGCTGACGTTTTCAAGCGAGACGTTCCCCTGCACGTCCGTGAGCGTCTCCGCGTCCGGCGCGTCCGGCTCCTCTGCGGGCGCGTCGATTAGCTCGAAAACGCGCGCCGCGCAGGCGAGGGCGTTTTGCAGCTCCGTCACCACGCCGGAGATTTCATTGAAAGGCTTGGTGTACTGGTTGGCGTAGCTCAAAAAGCAGGAGAGGCCGCCGACCGTGATGCCGCCCGCGATGGCGGAAAACGCGCCCGCTACGCCCACCGCCGCGTAAACGAGGCCATTGACGAAACGGGTGGAAGGATTGGTGATGGAGGAGAAGAAGATCGCGCGCAGGGACGCTTTGGAAAGCCGGCCGTTGATCTCGTCGAACCGGCCGAGCAGGTTCTTTTCCTGGCCGAACGCCTGCACGACCTTCTGGTTCCCGGCCATCTCCTCGATGAGGGCGGTCTGTTCGCCGCGCGTTTCGGATTGGAGCTTGAACATCGCGTAGGTGCGCTTTGCGATGAATGCCGCCACGAAGAGGGAGACGGGCGTTACGAGCACCACCACGAGCGCGATGCGCCAGTTGAGCGAAAACATGAAGCCGAGCGTACCCAAGATCGTGATTACGCCGGTGAAAAGCTGCGTGAAGCCCATGAGCAGGCCCTCGGAAAACTGGTCTGCGTCCGCGATGACGCGGCTCACGAGCTCGCCGTGGGAATGCGCGTCCAGATACTTGAGGGGCAAGCGCTCGATGTGCGCGAATGCTGCGTCGCGCAGGCCGCGCACTGTCCCATAGGCGATGCGGTTGTTGCAGAGGGAGAGCAGCCACTGCGCGAGCGCAGTGCAGCCGACGACGGCCGCCATGCGCGCTGCCAGCTTTTTTATGCCTGCAAAATCCACTTGCCCGGGCGCTACGATCAGGTCAATCGCGTCGCCTGTGAGGATGGGGAAGTACAGCGTGAGCGCCACGGTGAGCGCCGCAAGCAGCAGCGAGAGCGCCACGAGCCATGCATAGGGGCGGATGTAGCCGAGCACACGGCGGAGCGTGCCGCTTTGCGTTTGGGAACCTTTCATCGCTTACGCCTCCTTTCCCGCGGCCATGCCCGCTTCCCTGGGGAATTGCGAGTCGTAGATCTCCTGATAGACCGGGCAGGCGGCGAGGAGCTCCTCATGCGTGCCGATGCCCGCGACGCGCCCGTCGTCAAGGACGATGATCTTATCCGCGTGACGGATGGAGGCCGCCCGCTGGGAGACGAGGAAGACCGTCGGGCCGCCCTCCATGGCGCGGATGGCGCGGCGGAGCTTCGCGTCCGTCGCGTAATCGAGCGCGGAGGCGCTGTCGTCCAGAATCAGTATGTCCGGTTCGCGCACGAGCGCGCGCGCGATGGTGAGGCGCTGCTTCTGCCCGCCGGAAAAGTTCCGGCCATTTTGCTCCACGAGCGCGGAAAGGCCGCCTTCCTTTTGTTCTACGAACTCCTTCGCCTGGGCGCGCGCGAGCGCCGCCCAAAGCGCGCTGTCCTCCGCGTCGCCGCGGCCCCAGCGCAGGTTCTCGCGGATGGTGCCTTTGAAGAGCGCAGCCTTTTGCGGCACGACGCCGACCTTCGCGCGCAGCGCTGCGGCGGGCCAATCCCGTACGTCCGTGCCGAATACGCGGACGCGGCCGCGTGTCGCTTGGTAAAAGCCGGGGATGAGGTTCACGAGCGTGCTCTTTCCGGAGCCTGTGCCGCCGATCACGCCGATGGTCTCGCCGGGTTCGGCGCGGAAGGTAACGTCCGAAAGCGATTCCGCCCCCGCGTTTTCATAGGCGAGGCCCACACATTCGAACTCGACAGCCGGCGCGCCGGGCCGCGCGGCGGGCGCTGCAGCAGGCGAAGCCGCCATGGCTGCGTTGCCGGAGGGCATCCCGAGCACGGCGGAGATGCGGTTCGCGCTTGCGAGCGCACGGGTGATGGTGATGATGAGGTTTGCGAGCTTGATGAGCTCCACCAGAATCTGCGACATATAGTTAACGAGCGCCACAAGCTCACCCTGTGTGATACGGCCCGCATCCACCTGCAAAGCGCCGGTGCTGAGGAGCGCGAGGACCGCAAGGTTGACGAGCGCGTATGTGAGCGGGTTCATGAGTGCGCTCACGCGGCCAACGAAGCGCTGCATGCGCGCGAGCGTCGCGTTCTTTTCCCGGAAGGCCTCGTTTTCCGCCTCTTCGCGCGCAAAGGCGCGCAGCACGCGCGCGCCGCTGAGCGCTTCGCGTGTTTTGCCGAGCACGCCGTCCAGCCCCGCCTGCACGCGGCGGTATTGCGGGATGGTCCAGAGCATCACGCCGAACACTACGAGCGAGAGCAGCGGGATGACTCCCACGAACACGAGCGCGGACTTTGTATCGATCGTAAAAGCCATAGCCATCGCGCCAAACACGATGAACGGTGAGCGCAGCAGAAGGCGCAGCGCGAGGTTTACGCCCGTTTGCACTTGGTTGACATCACTCGTCATGCGGGTGATGACGGTGGAAGCGCCGAGCGCGTCCAGCTGCGGAAAGGAGAGGCTTTCCACCTTCTCAAACAGCGCGTGGCGCAGCCGCCCCGCAAAGCCCACGGCAGCCTTCGCGGAAAAGTACTGTGCGGTGATGGAGGCGGCAAGCCCCACGAGGCCGAGCAGCAGCAGCACGCCGCCCATGCGCAGGATATAGCCCCGGTCTGCCCTGGCAACACCGGTGTCGATGATGGCGGCCATCACAAGCGGCACCATCAACTCAAAGGAGGCCTCCAGCAGCTTGAACAGCGGCCCGAGCACGCTCTCCTTGCCGTAGCCCTTCATGTAACTGAGCAGTTTCTTCATTGTGCAGAGTCCCTTTGCTTTTCCTGAGATTCGTTTCCCACATATACTAGCATACTTGCCCGCAACGCGTAAACCATGCGCTGCGGGAGTGTTTTTGAAAAATTATCCAATTAAAATATAAGGGACAGAATAACGGCATATAAAATAAAGTATGTTAAGTTGGCGCCAACTCGCCGAAAAAACATTGGCTTCCCCGCGTGGCGCGGGCCGTTGCTGCGCCGGATCGGGAACGTTTCCAGAAAAACCGCGCTTCGGACATGATTAAATCAGCAAGTGACATATTGATATTGAAATATCAATATGCGCCTTTCATATTTCCTTTTTCCGGCAGGATTGCTAAAATAATATCAAGATAAAGGGAAAACCCTAAAGCGGAAAACGCGGCGAAGGCCGCACCGGCTTGTCGAAAAAGTCTCTCCGGGATTGTCAAGGGCTGCAGCCCTTGACTTTAAACCGCGAGCAGCGACCTGTGCGGTGCGAGCGAAAAGCCTTGCGCCGCAAGGCTTTCTTTACACGGAGCGCTGGCCGCGCCATCGGCGCAAGCGCGATGTGCAATCCTCGATCAAGTGGCATCTGCCACTTGATCGACAGCCTGACGCGGCGAAGGCCGCGCAGGATATACCAGGCAAATTTTATTAGGAGGTTTCAGAAATTATGGCACGGTTTACACTCCCGAGGGATCTTTACCACGGAAAAGGCGCGCTCGATGCGCTCAAGACGCTCAAGGGCAAGAAGGCGTTCGTCGTGGTCGGCGGAGGCTCTATGAAGCGCTTTGGCTTTCTTGACAGGGTGGTCAACAACCTGAAGGAAGCGGGCATGGAAGTTACGGTGTTTGAAGGTGTTGAGCCCGATCCTTCCGTCGAGACCGTCATGAAGGGCGCGGAGGCGATGCGCGCATTCCAGCCGGATTGGATCGTCGCCATGGGCGGCGGCTCCCCGATCGACGCGGCGAAGGCCATGTGGGCGTTCTATGAATACCCGGAGGTCACGTTCGAGGCTCTCTGCATCCCGTTCAATTTCCCGATGCTGCGCACCAAGGCGCATTTCTGCGCGATCCCTTCCACCTCCGGCACGGCGACCGAGGTGACTGCATTCTCAGTCATCACCGATTATGCGAAGGGCGTTAAGTACCCGCTCGCGGACTTCAACATCACGCCGGATGTGGCGATCGTCGATCCGGAACTTGCGGAGACCATGCCCAAAAAGCTCACTGCGCACACCGGTATGGACGCCATGACCCATGCGATCGAAGCGTATGTTTCCACGCTTCATTGCGACTACACCGACCCGCTCGCACTGCATGCGATCAAGATGATCAGCGAGGATCTTGTTGCCTCCTACAATGGCGACATGGAAGCCCGCGGCAGGATGCACAACGCCCAGTGCCTCGCCGGCATGGCGTTCTCCAACGCGCTGCTGGGCATCGTGCATTCCATGGCGCATAAGACTGGTGCCGCGTATTCCGGCGGCCACATCGTCCACGGCTGTGCGAACGCGATGTACCTGCCCAAGGTCATCAAGTATAACGCCAAGGAGCCTGAGGCGGCGAAACGTTATGCCGAGATCGCAAAATTCCTGCACCTTGCGGGCAACACCGACGAGGAGCTCACGGACGCGCTGATCGCCCACATCGAGAGCCTGAACAAGCAGCTCAACATTCCCACCTGCATCAGGGACTACGAGGGCGGCATCATCAACGAGGCTGAGTTCCTCGAGAAGCTGCCGCAGGTCGCCGAACTTGCCGTAGGAGATGCCTGCACGGGCTCGAATCCCCGCAGCATTGATCCTAAGACCATGGAGAAGTTGCTCAAGTGCTGCTTCTATGACACCAAGGTCGATTTCTGATACCTTCTTTGACGGCAGGGCGCCCCGCACAAGCGGGGCGCTCAGCCTGTCAAAAAAGCCCCTGGGGGCTTCGGGGGTCGCAACCCCCGGAGGCTT
>OJPD01000188.1_pt1 | contig 51401 bp, 49 predicted proteins | sample 1598371 | NCBI WGS metagenome assembly OJPD01 (sample SAMN03922478, study PRJEB24848) | human gut metagenome | isolation source: stool sample | host: Homo sapiens | place: Germany | collected 2010-11
TTTAAACCAATCCACAGCACCTTGTCTATTGTAGCATTTTGTCCTTGGAGAGGGACTCTAATAACTACTACTTTATAATACGAGGAGTTTTTCCTATGCTGGATATTTTCGACATTCTGGGGCCTGTGATGATCGGCCCGTCCAGCTCCCACACGGCGGGCGCGGCCCGGATCGGCTCCATGGCCCGCTCCCTGCTGGGCGCGCCGCCGGTAAAGGCCGCCATCCATCTGTACGGCTCCTTCGCCGAGACCGGCGCAGGCCACGGCACCGACCGCGCGCTGGTAGGCGGTCTGCTGGGCATGAAGCCCGACGATCCCCGGCTGCCCTTCGCCTTCGACGAGGCGAAGAAGGCCGGCCTGACCTACACCATCGACGAGATCAGCTTGCGGGACGCCCACCCCAACACCGCCGTCATCGAGGCGTGGTCCGCCGACGGCAAAACTCTGGTAATGCAGGCGTCCTCCCTGGGCGGCGGGCGCATCATGGTCAACAAGCTGGACGGCATCGATGTCAACTTCACCGGCATGTACAACACGCTGGTCATCCGCAACGAGGACGCCAGCGGCACGGTGGCGGCGGTGACATCCATCCTCAGCCAGCTGCGGGTCAACGTGGCCAATATGAGCCTGTACCGCCACAAGCGGGGCGGCGATGCCCTGATGGTCATTGAGACGGACCAGCACCTCAAGCCCAATCAGGTGGCGTTCCTGTCGGAGCTGCCGGGCATTCTTTCCATGACCTACTACGACAAGGAGGAGGATGAAGATGTCTCTGGATTCGATGAAGGAGATCTTTGACCGCATGGAGCAGGAGGGCAAGCCCTTCTGGGAGATCGTGCTGGAGGCCGACATGGAGGACCGGCAGGTCACTCGCAACCAGTCCATGGCCAAGATGCTGCTGACGTGGCAGGCCATGGAGGACGCCGCCGACAACTACACCGGACGGCGGCGCAGCGTCAGCGGCCTGGTGGGCGGCGACGGCATGAAGATGCGGCAGTACTGCTTCCGGGGCGAGGCCATGTCCGGCGGCTACGTCAGCGAGGTCATTGCCGAGGCGCTGTCCATGGCGGAGTCCAACGCCTGCATGTGCCGCATCGTGGCGGCTCCCACGGCGGGCGCCTGCGGCGTGATGCCGGCGGTGCTGCTACCGCTGTGCAAATATGAGGAGCTGAGCCAGCACCAGATCCTGGAGGCCCTGTATGTGGCCAGCGGCATCGGCGCTATCATCGCCCACCGTGCCTGCATCGCCGGTGCCTCCGGCGGCTGTCAGGCGGAGATCGGCACGGCGTCAGCCATGGCGGCCGGTGCGCTGGTGGCCCTGCGGGGCGGCACCGGCGAGCAGATCGGCCACGCGGTGGCCATGGCGCTGAAGAACCTGATGGGTCTGATCTGTGACCCCGTGGCGGGTCTGGTGGAGGTGCCCTGCGTGAAGCGGAACGTCATCGGCGCCGTCAACGCCGTCAGCGTGGCGGATATGGCCATGGCGGGCATCACCAGCCGCATCCCGGTGGATGAGGTCATCGACGCCATGGGCGAGGTGGGCCGCCGCATGCCCGTGGAGTTCCGGGAGACGGCGCTGGGCGGTCTGGCCGTCACGCCCACCGGCAAGGCCGTCAAGAAGAAAATGCGGCAGGGAAAGAAGGAGGATGCCATATGATCCTGGAATTTGACAGACTGGACGCGCAGGTCGTCCCCCATTTCAAGGGCGGGCAGGGCGAGGCCCACGTCCGCACGGCGGTACAGGACGGCATGGGCCGCATCCTGACGCTGACGCTGCCCGCAGGCTCCTCCATCGGGCTGCACACCCACCAGGGCAACTGCGAGATCATCCATGTGCTGTCCGGTAGCGGCGTGTGCCACGATGACGGCACGGATGTGGCGCTCTCCGCCGGTATGACCCACTACTGTCCGGAGGGGCACACCCACGGCATCGACAACACCGGCGCGGAACCGCTGGTGCTGCTGGGCATCCTGCCGGATAGAAAATGAGCGTGAGCGCCGCGCCCCGTGGGCGCGGCGCTTTTTCCTCCCCCGATGCCTGTCGGAGGGCGGCGAAAGAAATGCGGGGAGAAATTCGGTTTCGCGCTTGACAAAGCCCGGCGCGTATAGTATACTATCCAACGGACTGACGGTTCGGTGACATAGCCAAGTGGTAAGGCAAGGGTCTGCAAAACCCTCATTCCCCGGTTCAAATCCGGGTGTCACCTCCATATTAACTAAACGGTATAGATGCGTCTGGCGAAAAGTCAGGCGCATCAACCGTTTCCGGGCTTTTTCAGGCCCGGATTTTTTCTTTCAAACCATAGATGCAAATCGCTGTTTCAGAGCGTCTGCCCCGATTCGAACCGGGCATTTTCCCTTTTCGGGCAGATGCATTCAGCCGGTGCCCTTTTTGAACGGCGTTTTTTCGGGCTGGTAGCGGCATTTTTCTCAAAAAAGAATCACAAAGATTTGGGCGTCATTTTGTTGGTCTTGCCAGACCAATGGAGCAGCGCCCTTTTTCATTTCAAAAAGGGCGCTGGTCGCAGCGTCTGCATTTGTAGGCCGGAGCAGGATCGCTCCGGCCTTATTTTTTTGCACACGGGAGGAGTTATATGAGTATCAGCGCAGAAGAAAAGAACCGTTACCTCAGAGAGACAGCAATCGTTCTTGCCCGAGAAGGATTTCACACGGATAGGACTCACATTGGCAGGCTGCGTGTCCTGCTTGACGGCGCACCGCTGTGTGAGGTGACCGAGAACGGCGGCATTACCTACCGAAATGAGGATATCGACGAGCCGGAACGGCTCGATGCCAAGGACAAGGTGTATGAGATCGTCAGGACCACAGCGGAGTATATGCGGCAGATGGAGACGGCGCCCTTTTTGAAAGCTGATGGTCTGGAGGATGGCTACAAGGTGTTGGCAGATTTCAATGGCATCGTGCTGGCCGGTATCCAGAGCAAATACGGCGTCCAGTTCGTTACCTGGGACTGGAGCTTTGACCGCAAAGGCGTATGTCATGGTCATTACTACACCGGACTATATTCGTCTGGCAATTATGACGCGGCAAAGCGGGACTTTGCCGTTCGCTCCGGACTGATCCCCGAGCGGCAGCTCTTCCAGGAGACGCAGCTCATTGAGATCTACCGCTGCTGTACGGACACCCTGCAGGGCAGCTTTGAACTGTCATACAATCAGGAAAAAACGATTCAGGATGTGCGGAAGCAGATCAAGGAGTGCCTGCCTGACATCATGGAGCGCATCCAGCAGCAGGACGCGGAACCGACGCAGGAACAGACAATGTAATATCGAACGGTAAGAGCCGGAGTCTTAGCAATAAGATTCCGGCCTTTTTTCATTTCAGAGAGGAGTTACTTATGCCGCGCTATTTCATGCGAGACACGCCGCTGCAGGCACTGGAGCAGTTGATGATGTCTCAGCCTGGTCAAAAGCCCCGAGGCGGCGGGATGTACCGCAGCCCATTCCACTACACGCCCAAAGATGTGGCGTGCGAATACTGCCAGAACTATGACCGCAAGCATCCGTGTCGCCTGTGTGAATGCACCTGCCTGAAGGAACGGATCGAAGCGGGGGTCCTGGAAATGAATGAGTTCGTGCGGGACTGCTTCGCACCCTCTATGGGGCCGCAGCTCCGAAAACGGATGCATCAGCAATTCAGAGAAAGAAAACCTCAATTCTTCCTGTCAGATGCCCACCGGCGAAGATGGACACACTGGCGAGAGCGCTGCTGGCGCTTGTCCGATCGGAACAAAGCTGCCCTCTTCCTTCTCACAGCTTACGAGAGCCTTTGGCGCAGGATGGTTTGGAAGTGCGGGAACGACGGCTTTGACTTCCGAAACGTCCAGCTCGGAGGGATCGAGCCGGAGCTCTACAGCGTCTACCAGGCGGCAAAGGCCATTGCGGTCGGCGGCTGCAATATCACTCTCGCGGACCTTGCGTCTCCGGAATTGGTCACAGATGAGGCATTCCACCTGATTACCGGCGCACTGCTGATGGCCAAGTACGGAGATGTGGTTTTGAAATTGGAAAAGGAGTGAATGAAACATGATGATTCAAGCGGTGCTCGGCAATCCGCATCACCCGGAATACGGCGTGGCAACTATCCCGTTCCCCATCCCCCACGACCAGTACGCACACTGCATGGAACTGCTGGAGGCTCTGGAAATTGGCGATGCGGTCAAAGCCGACTGCCAGGTGCAGGAGATCAACAGCTTTTACTCTGTACTCAAGCGCACGGAGATGCTCACGGTCAATGTAGAGGAGCTGAACTACCTCGCCAAACGGCTGGATAGCTTTGATACCGGCGAAGCCGCACAGTTTCAGGCGATGGCTCACAAGCTGGAGCTTTTCGAACTGAAGGATCTGATCAACCTGACCTTCTGCTGCCAACAGGCCACAGTAATCACGGATTTCTCTGACCTTGCCGCTGTTGGTCGGGATCACTACATGAACCTGCACGGCGGCTGTGCCAAAACGGAGGAACTGGACGCATTGGATGGTGAGGGAACGGCACGGCGGCTTATTGAGAACGGCAGCGGCACGATCACGCCCTACGGCGTGGTCTATGATAATGACATGAAGCTGGAGCAGGTCTACGGCGGTCGATTCTTCCCCGGCTACTACTATGAGCCGAATGCCATCACGGTTGCGGTGACCGCCAAGTCCGAGCCGGAGGACACTGAGCATATCACATGGCTGTACCTTCCCATGGCACAGGAGGAGATCGACCGCGCTTTCCAGCGTGCAGGCATCACGGATCCTGCGAGTGTCCGACTTCGATTGGAAGATACTCAACTGCCGGATGAAGTGGATGTGCTGCTGGATATGGAACAGGAAAGCCTTGCGGACCTCAATGCTCTGGCACAGGCAACAGAAGATGAGCTTTGCTCGGATGATATTAAAAAGCTGGGCGCTGTGGTAACGCTGGCAAAGCCGCAGAATGCGGAACAGATCAAAAATCTCGTAGAGAATCTCGAGCTGTTTGATTTCGCTCCCGGCGCACATTCCCCGGTAGAGTATGGGAAGTACATGATCCAGCAGTCCGGTCGCTTTGACTACGATGAGAATTTGGATGAGTTCTATGATTACGAGAAGTATGGCCTCCAGCGCATGGGCGAGGAGGACGGAATGTTTACAGACCGAGGCTATATCGCCTACAAGGGATATACCAGTCTGGCGGAGATCATGGATGGCAGTCAGAGCAGCCACATGGAGATGGGAGGCATGGCATGATCATTCGGGCAGAACTGAAGCGAAAGCAGTCTGAGTACGAAGGTGAAGCCTGTGTTGTAGACAAGGTCATTGAACTTCCCGCCCAGCGGTTTCAGCAGTTCAGTCGTGCGCTGCTGGCGGACTATGATTTCATCGCAGAGAACAAAAATGCCATCCGGCACGATGATGCTGCCAGGCACTGCCTGCTCATCCTCGATGCGGAGGGAACAGACGGCATCCTCGTTGACCCGCAGGGGTACAACTACGCTCGATACAGCGCTTTTGTCCCAAATGCCCGCAGTCTGCTGACGCCGGATATGGCAATCGACCGCAGCTACCTTTCGCCGGCAGAGCCTTGGCGGGACGAAAGCCGGGATGAAATGCTCCGCATGACATTGCGCGTCGATGGAAAGCCGGACTACACCCTCGTCCTCCCCGCTGACGAGAAATACCTCGATGCTGTGAAGGCTTACCTCGACATCGATGTTTTCGCGGATGCGATGCTCAGTGATATTCGTTTCAAGGTGCCATACATTGGTGAAATGATCTGCGACACGGATTGCCCCGCTGTGGAGGATTACAACGACTTTGCGGAGGCTTTAGAAGGTATCTGGCAGCAGGACGGTGCGCTTCTGACCTACGCCGCTGTGCTGGAGGCCGAGCAGCCGGAAACGCTGCATCGGGCTTTAGAACTCCTGCAAGATCTGGATAACTACCAGCGCATTACGGAGGGCGCCTACGGCTATGGTCAGCAACGCTTACAGGAAACACTGGGGCTGGACGATGAGGCCATCTGTGAACTGGACGGTTACATGGACTTTGCACGGTACGGCTCGAATTGTATGGAAATCGACCATGTAGTGGAGACGGAGTTCGGCCTGCTGCGCCACTTAGACTCGCCCTTTCCGAAGCAGACACAGGGACAGCAAATGTTTCAGTAGCTATTACTGCCGATGTGTGCTATGTTGTGTAGCTATACCATAAGAAAGAGGTGAAAATGATGGAAAATATGAGCAGATTCCATATCCGTCCGGCCCGCCCAGATGAGGCGGGCCTATTTTATACTCCGCACCCCGAAGAAGATAAGCGGCGGGGTACTATCGGCCATATCCGCATGGACTTCGGTCGCAGCGGAAATGAGTTCTGGCATACCTGGTGGCCGAGGGGGCCGGAGGAGCTGAACAGCCCTGCGTTCAAGGTTGAGCTTCAGGAAGTCGTTGACATGATGCGGGAGGACATCCTGAAAAGCCGCTTCGCCATGGAACGATTCTGCTATGAACACGGAGGCAAGATCACCGGCGGCTATGTACAGAACTATGGTTACATCGTGGAGACGGAGCATTACCGCTACTGCCTGCGCTGTAATCCGTCCCCTGGTGATTATAACGGGTATCTGACAGCCTATGATCTGGATGTCCAGCGCCAGAACATGGCGCTGGAAAAGTCGCTGGTTGGCCGAGTCACTTATGCCAACGATGACGCACAGGAGTTTACCGACGCAGAAGCTTTCCGCAAGTGTGTGCGTGAGGAGCTGCCGTATCGCCCGACTACTGGCTTTCGGTATGAGGTGCTGACCGACGATCCCACCGTCCGCAAGGCTGTGGATGATATCGTCTTCGACCTCTATGGTGAGAAAAATCCCCGCCAGCAGGAAGATTACGAACCGCAGTCCGGCCCCAATATGACGCTGGGAGGGATGTGAACATGGAGAAATCGGATAAGCCGAGAAAGCCTGTTGCGATTAAAAACCTTGCTGAACTGAAACGCTTCATCCAGCCCGGCGTAGAATTTAAGACGCTCAGCCAGAAAAATCACCCTGATCTGGTGGGGCTGACCCGTGTCGTGACCACAGTGCAGACGGTATGCTTCTACTCCAAAATCAAAGATCAGCCCAATAGTCGCTTTTCGACCGATAACGGCGGTAAGGGATTCCGAACAGATTTTGAAAAGGCTGATACCTATATTTTCGATGGTACGACGGTCAAGGTAAAGGATACGCGGAACAAAGACCGCGGTGTGATCTATGAATTCGAATTCTATGACAGAGAACAAACCATGCAGGAGGACACGAATATGGACAGAAAAATGGTGAATTTCATCAAGGAGCAGTATCCGCCTGGTACCCGCATCCGCCTCAATTCCATGGAGGATCCCTATGCCCCCCTCGCTCCCGGCACCGAGGGCGAGGTGGACTTCGTGGATGACATCGGCACGATCCACATGAAGTGGGATAACGGCAGGGCGTTGGGGATCGTCCCTGGCGAGGACAGCTTCTCGGTGCTGCCGCCCAAGTTGACTACCCTGAAGCTGTATATGCCCCTGACTGCGGATTTCTATGAGAGAAGCGAGTACGGGGATCTGGAACCGGAGAGCACTGAACTGGACGGTCATGCATTGCGAGACTATCAGGATCAGATCATGGCTGAGCTGGTCAAGAACCGGATGCCGGAGGAAACCGAGCGCGGTCTCATGCATTGGTACCACGCGGCTGATAGCGTGAATACCAAGGTCCACTCTGCGTTCTTTACCGTAGAGGAGCGTGACCGAAAGCTCTGGGGTGTTGCGGAATGCCGCATCGCCGGTGAACTGAGTACGGCGGAGATGGATACCCTGAAAGAATACATCGCCGGACAGGCATCCGACGGCTGGGGCGAACACTTTGAACAGCGGGAGATCCTCGTGGATGGCGGAAGTGAGCTGTATGTCCACCTCTGGAATGCGGATGACTGGGGCATCCAAACGGAACAGGAACACTTCGCACCGAAGCTGGCGGAGGGTCTGCCGGAGCTGTGCTTCTCGGTACTTCCCAGCACCGGGGAACTGATCTGCATCAAACGTGGTGAGAACGGCTACTACCCCAGTGACTGGTCTACGGATGATCCTGCCCAGAACCGTGAACTGGCCGATTATAACAACGAGCGTCTCGGTGTGACGCAGGCGCAACGGCTGGCTATGGAGTGCGGAAGCATGCACCGCTGGGATGTCCCCGGTGCGGATCCTTCCGCCTACCAGCAGAACGAGCCGCAGATGGGAGGGATGAACCTTGGCTAAAAAGATATTTGGCGTCTACCTGGCAAAGCTGGACACACCCAACAGTGAGGCCCACGCAAGGCTGGAACTGCCCGCTTCCCCGTGGGAACTGCACGATGCAATGGATAAGGTGCAGCTTCAGGAGAACGAGGAACTGTATTTGGAGATCGATGATTACTACGGCTTCGAGTATCTCGCCCCTCACCTGATGGAACTGGATGCCAGCCTTAATGAGCTGAACGATCTCGCAGGTCGTCTGGCTGTGCTGGATGAAACGGAGCAGGAAGCCTTTGACGGCCTGCTTCGTCTGGAAATCCAGAGAAAGGTAGAATCCAACGGTGGTATTCTTACCATGCAGGATTTGAGAAATCTGGCGGTCAGCGCCGGTGCGGATTGCTGCCATGTGGTCGGGGCGACCAGTGACGCAGAGCTTGGGCGCTTCTATGCGGAAAACGGCTTTATGGAGGAGCTGGACGGCCTCTCCGACGATGTGTTCGAGATGCTGGACTTTGGTAAAATCGGTAAAGCCCTGCGTACCGGCGAAAACGGCACATTCACGCGGAACAGCTATGTGGTGCAGCACAGTGAACTGGTCACTGCACCGCCCTGCGCCAAGGAACTTCCCGAAAAGCCGGGATATCTCTTCCGGCTCACCCTTGGCCTGCATCCCGACCTTGAAGATGACCGCACCGTTACGCTGGAATTGCCTGCGTCTGCTGAAGCATTGAGGAATGCGCAGAAGCAGCTCGGAGCAGACGGCTGGGAGGGTGTCGTGGTCCTCGACTATGACGGGATCATCCCGCAGGCGGCAGAGTTTGCTGACCTGCCAATGGAGCTGGATGCCTTCAACGATTTTGCGGAATCTGTGAAAGCTATGCCTTCCCGTGAAAAGCAGCTTCCAAAGCTGAAAGCCCTGCTGGAGCATTTCGGGGTAACGAATCTTGCTGCCGCCGTGGGCCTTGTCGAGCATATTGGGGATTACATCCTCACGCCGGAGATCAGTTCGCCGCAGGAGGCGGCCATTGATGAACTGAACTTCACAATGGATGCCCACTCGGCAGAACTGCTCCTGCCTCATGTAAATCTCTTCGCCTACGGGAACGAGATCATCAAGGATGACAATGCCGCACTTACCTCCTACGGTTTGCTGCATCGGGAGGACTACCAGCCGATGCAGACACCGGTGCAGGAATGTTTTGAAATGGATGCGAAGCAACTGACATGATTCTATCCTACCAAGCCAGTAGATAGAAAATATACCAAGGGGCCGTTTTTCCGGATGGGGAAAAGCGGCCCCTTCTTTTTTTGCGCTCATTTTGTCTCCTGTTCCGGGATAACGGCTCCGGAAAGGAGGATCTGTGGCAATCAATGAAGCCCTCGCGGAACATCTTGCGCTTTACCACAAGGGCGAGGCGAATGCCGTCACCAGCCGGGAGTTGGAGTGCAGCTTCCAAATGCGCGGTTCTGAGCTGCGTCGGGAGATCAACGCCCTGCGCGGTGACGGCATTCCCATTTGCAGCTTTGAGGGCGGATACTATTACGCCGCCACTGCCGAGGAGTTGGAGCGCACCATCCGACAACTCCGCAGCCGGATCAAGAAAATCGCATTTGCGGAGCGTGGCCTGTCCAGCGCTTTGCCGGACTATGTAGACACCGGTCAGCTTTCTCTCCCGCTGGATGGGGGTGATGCCCCTTGAACAGCTTTATCCCCTGGGTGGGTGGCAAGAGCAAGCTGCTGTGGATCATCAACAAGATGGCGCCGGATCACTACAGCCGGTTCATCGATGTGTTTGGCGGCAGCGGCACGGTGACCATGAGCCGCCCCATCCAGCCGGGCTGTATGGAGGTCTACAACGATTTCAACAGCAATCTCACGAATCTCTTCTGCTGCGTGAAAAACCGGCCCTTAGCACTGTTGGCGGAATTGGGCTTCCTGCCTCTAAATACGCGGGATGATTTCAATGTCCTGTACAAGTTTCTCTCCAAGGGCGAGATCACGGACGACTACCTGCAGGAGGAAATGGAACTGACCGAGATCCTGCTTAAACCTCCCGAGGCCGAAGCCATCCGCACACTCCTTTTGGAACGTGCTCCCCGCGGAGATGTCCGCCGTGCCGCAGATTTTTTCAAGCTGGTACGGTATAGCTTCAGTGGCAGCTCTAAATCATTCGGCGGTAAGCCCTGTGATATCCGCCGCTTCTTCCACCTGATTTGGGAGTGCTCCCGCAGACTGGCGAATGTCATTGTGGAGAACAAGGACTTTGAGGACGTCATCCGTCAGTATGACCGGGGCGATGCATGGATCTACTGTGACCCGCCGTATTTTGAGGCCGAATGCTATGAGGTAGCCTTCCCAAAGGAAAATCACCAGCGGCTCCATGATACGCTTCTGAACTGCCAGGGATATGTTATGGTGTCCTACAACTACTGCCCGTACATTTGTGAGCTGTATCAGGAGTTCTACATTTTCCGTGTTGTGCGCCCCAACAGCATGTCCCAGACGGCGGGCAGTGAATATGAGGAAGTCATCATCACCAACTATGATCCTCGCAAAGCCTGCTGGCAGCTCAGTTTGGAGAGCCTGCTGAACTGCGGCAGTGAGGCCAGATATGAACTGATCCATGAGCCAGAAAGACCGATCAAAACGACAAATTAAAGGAGGGTCCCTCATGAATTTTATGAAATACCCCACGAAGAACGATATCAGCATTTCCAATGCCGTTCTGAAGCTGGCCAAGCTCCAGAATGCGGAAAGGCTGGAGCTCACAGCGGCCACGGGCGCAGTCATTGTGACCAGCGGCAGGATGACAGCGAAGGAGCTCCTCAGCACAGTACAGTCGCTGACTGGGCGAGCTGCCGAGCTTATGACCTTGCTCCGTCTCACCTGTGGCGACTGCACAAATTGCAGCGAAGAATGTGCGTACCGAGATAAGTCAATCACCGAGCTGATTCGCCCCGCTGTGGTCGTTCCTGCTTGGGCACGACAGGATGCAGGTTTGGCTGGCGATGCCAAACTGGACTGCTATGTGGATGAGGATTCCGGCGAGATCAGCGTGTGCGAGGCAGATTATGAGCACGACCTCTCCGATGTGCCGCCCGAGCTTCTGCTCGCTCTGCATCAGTGCGGCTGCTGCCTGTCCGCGCTGGAGGATGCGCTGATGGAGGACAATGTCATCTACGATAAGTGATGCGAAAAATACAGGAGGAAGAACAGTAAAGTGAACGAAACCTATCTCTACCCCTACTCGGTACAGGAGGCTAAGAAAAGAAATCAGCTCCCCATGTGGCGAGAGAGCTTCCATGCCAATGTTGCCTGCCGGAATGCCATCGAGGAGACGATCCGTCAGAACTTCGACGGGATGCACCTGAAGAAGGACTGCCTCGAACCTGTGCTTGCGGAATATGGCTACAAGCGCACGGAATGGGTGCTGGCCACCACCCTGCAGGAGCTTTCCTGGGACGGACGTTTCAGCAGGACCAACAAGCAGTGGGCGGCGCAGCGTTATATTCCCCAGGACGAGCGACATAACGCCGAGATCACCGTCCGAAGCCACCCCGCCATACTGGATGGCTTCGTAGACCTCTATCGGAAAGCGTATCAGGAGCTGGGTCTGTTCGGCCCGGAGCATTGCGTCGGTGACCGTGCCGAGCAGGATTACACCGGTAAGGTGCTGGTGATCAGTCCCGATACGCTGAAAGAGTCCTGCTGGAGTCAGGAAAACCAGCTGTGGTACGCCCACGACGGCTTCGGATGCAGTCCCCACGCTATCGGACGCTCGGTGCGCTGCACTTGTCTGAGCGATGGCGAAATGACCAGGTGGAACCGGGATGAGTTTGTCGGCGTGTTGGATGAAAAATTCCTGCCCGATTGGGCCAAAGAGAGTCTGTCGCAGTTTCAGCAGGAAGAAGCCGCCGAATCCCCCGGTATGAACAATCAATCCATGTAACAGGAAGGAGAAAAACTCTATGGCAGCAACGCAGAAGAAAAAGCAGCAGGAAGCCCCTGCGCCCCAGGTCGAGGCGAGGATCGACCGTATGGTGGACGGTGACTACAAAACCAAAGCCTACGCCAGCGTGACTATCGCTGGCGCATTTGCCGTTCACGGCCTCCGTGTCATTGAGACGGACAAGGGCCGCTTCATCTCCATGCCCCAGGAGTCCTACAAGAAAAACGGCGAGACGGTGTATAACGACACCTTCCATGCCGTCACCGCCGAGGCCAGGACGGCACTGGTGGATGCGGTCAACGACGCTTACGAACAGAAGCTGCAGGAACGCATGGAGCAGAGCGAGGACGCACCCGCTCATGGCATGGAACAGCAGATGTAAACGCCACGGTGTGGAAGGAGGTGACGGGACTTGGTGCGATTCACCGTGGATAACCGAAATCGGCTCATCTTTTACGGCAATCCTGTGGGCTATGTGAAGGATGATGCTGCTGTGGTGGACGAAATGTTCCGGACGGACGAGCTCAACCAATATCTGAGCCGCATGAATCTGACGCCCCGTTGGGAGGACGGGATCTTTGACCGTCTCGTATCCGACGAGATGGCCAGCGAAGAACCGGCGCAGTCTCGAAAGGGCTGCCGCATCTGGCAGCTCAAAAAGGATGTGGATGTGGCAATGCGCTTCATCGGGTACGAGGATCAGGTGCGGAAGTTTGGGGAGCCGGATGCCGGGAATTACACGCTCGTGTTCGACGGCGACCTCGGTACCAGCGATCTGGAACAGATCTATACCATCTGCCGGGACGCTCCGCCTCCCGGCTATCAGGGCTACCGAATGGCGCTGTCGGATGTGGTGGAGCTGTACGACGATTCCGGCAGCGAATTTTACTACTGCGACCGGGTAGGTTTCCAGCCGATCCGGTTCGAGCAAAAACAGGACCCATGCATCGATATGACCTTATGAGCCGGACGGGAGATGACCGCCCGGCATTTTTGCTGTCTGCGCGGGGCCGTGGGCCTCCTGCGACACGCAAATGACCGAACTCACCAACAAAAAACTTTTGAATTTACAGGAGGAATATTTCATGAAGAAGTTCATCAAGAAGATCACCCATATCGCCAAGTCCGCTGTTACCTGCGTCAAGACCGCCGTGGGCAATTCCATGTCTGCCGTGCTTGCCTTCAACCGCCGTGCCGTCTGCGGCAATGCCGGTGAGGGCTACATCGACACCGCCGTCAAGGTGCTGATCGCCGTCGTCCTGGGTGCGCTGGTTCTGGCTGGCCTCTATGCCATCCTGAACGACACGGTCATGCCTACGGTAACCCAGAAGATCACGGAAATGTTCAGCTATAATGGCTGATGCGCTGGGCGCAGGCGATACTCTTCTGCGGCGGACTCATTTACGCCGCAGTGGATGACCTAAAGACCCGGACTGTCAGCAACATCGTCTGCATCGTCATTGCTTTGGCGGGGCTGATCACCATCAGCCCCGCCTCCTTTTTGGGGGCGCTGCTGGCAATGCTCCCGTTCTACCTCTGCGCAGGCTTTGGCCTGATGGGCGGCGGGGATTGGCGGTTGGCTGCGGCGGTAGGCTTTGTGTTGGGAGTGGGACGGGTACTCACGGGATTCTTTTTTATGGCCACCGCACTCCTGCTGACATCCCTTGTCATGCGTACATTCCCGGCGCTGCGGCAGAGTGCGGCAAAGAAGCAGCCGCTGGTGCCATACTTCGCAGTGGCTTTTATTCCCGCATACTTTTTATGAGGAGGACAACGATTTGAAGATTTTTAGAAATCGCACCGTCATCGGTGTGCTGTGTATCCTGTTGGCGCTGATCATCTGCTTCGGTGTTACGCCGCTGTTCAGCCGCAGCGCCAGTGAGAAAACGGAGATCGTCCGTGTGACGAAGGACATCAAGGAAGGTGACGAGATCACCGCCGAGATGGTCCAGACGGTAGAGGTCGGCGCCTACAATCTGCCGCAGAATCTTATGACAGACAAGAAAGAGGTCGTCGGGAAATATGCGACCGCTGACCTGGCGGCCGGAGATTACATTCTTTCCAGCAAGCTCTCAGCTGTCCCCGCGGCAGAGAATGCCTATCTCTATAATTTGGACGGAACAAAGCAGGCAATCTCCGTTACCATCAAGAGCTTTGCGGTCGGCCTTTCGGGTAAGCTGGAAAGCGGCGATATCGTCACGGTCATCGTGGCGGATTATCAGGGCAAGGGCGAAACAGCCATTCCTCCGGAGCTGCAGTATGTGGAGGTCATCTCGGTGACCGCCTCCTCCGGATACGATGCCAACACCGGCGAAGTGGTGGATGAAAAGGAACTGCCCTCTACCGTGACGCTGCTGGTGACCACTGAGCAGGCCAAGGTATTGGCGGAGCTGGAACAGGATAGTGAGCTGCATCTGGCGCTGGTGTATCGCGGAACGCCCGAAAACGCCGCTAAGTTCATTGCGGCGCAGGATGCCCTGATCGAAGAACTGTACGCAAAACCGGAGCCGGAGAACAGTGGCGAAACCGCAGAGGGTACGGAATCTAAGGAAAGCGAGGGCGCGGAGCCTTCCGCAGAAAGTGAGGCCACCGAATGAATTTCTTGAAAGGCAGCCTCTTTCGCCGGAACATGGAGCCGGAGGAGCTGGAGCCGATTGAGAAGTCCAGAGGCGGCATTCTCGCCGTTTGGGGCAGTCCCGGCTGCGGCAAGACGGTAACGGCAGTCAAAATCGCACAGCATTTGGCATCCCAGAAGAAAAATACGGTGCTGCTGCTCTGCGATATGACCGCACCTATGATGCCCTGCATTTGCTCTCCCTCGGAATTAGAGGTCGATAAGTCCCTCGGCAGTATCTTTGCCGCCCAGCATATCTCCGTAAACCTCATCAAGCATAATCTGACCACCCTCAAGCGCCTGCCGCACCTGACGATGCTTGGCCTTCGTAAGAAAGAAAACGAGTACACCTATGCGCCCTGCACCAAGCAGCAGGCGGAGGAACTCATCCGCGGACTCCGCGAGATCGTACCCTATGTGGTCATTGATTGCTCCAGCTACATCGCAAACGACATTCTCTCCGCTGTGGCGCTGATGGAGGCGGACAGCGTTCTGCAGCTCGCCAGCTGTGACCTGAAATCGGTCGGGTACCTCTCCAGTCAGCTTCCGCTCCTGGGGGAACTGAAGTGGGACAAAGATAAGCAGTACCGGGTCGCATCCAACATCAAGCCCTTTCAGGCAGCAGACCGCATCGGTCAGGTGCTGGGCAGTGTGGCCTTCCGACTGCCGTATTCGCAGGAACTGGAGGAGCAGTATCTGGCCGGCGAACTGCTGGCGGATCTCTCCATGAAGGACAGCCGCGCATTCCGCAAGGAGATCGACCGGATCTGCGAGGAGGTGTTCTGATTGCTTGGCGAAAGACGATGCAACTCCCTGTTTGCCCCGACCGCCCCCTCAGAACCGGAGAGAAAGCCGGAACAGGCAGAGGTACATGACATCTCCTTTGAGGAGCGCACCGGACGGGCACTTTTCGCGGGAAACGCAACAGCACCCCGTGCAAGCGAACTCTTCTTTGCCCCACAGGAGAAAGGCGTCACCTTTGCGGAGGCACTCAGTCAGGTGCAGGGCTATCTCTCGGAAACCTACGCCACCCTTATCACAGAAGATAACTCGGATGCCAAAGAGCAGATGAAGCGCCGCATGGCACGGTATCTGCAGGAGAATCGCATCGCTGTGGACGGCATGACAGCCTCTGAGCTGGTGGACGCTCTGTACACGGAAATGGCAGAGTACGGATTTTTGACCAAGTACATCTTCGCAGACGGCATCGAGGAAATCGACATCAACTCCTGGCGGGACATTGAGATCCAGTATTCCGACGGTCATACCGCCAAGCTGGAGGAGCATTTCGATTCGCCGGAACACGCCGCCAATGTCATCCGCCGTATGCTGCAGAACTCCGGCAAGGTACTGGACAATGCAAGCCCCATCATTACCTCCCGATTGGCAAAGAACATTCGTATCTCGGTCATCAAAACGCCGGTGCTGGATGAGGATGCCGGCGTTGCCGCATCCATCCGCATTGTGAATCCCAGGAATCTCAGCAAGGCGGACTTTGTGCAGAGCGGCACGGCCACAGAGGAAATGCTGGACTTTCTGTCCGCCTGCCTTCGCTATGGCGTGTCCATCTGCGTGGCGGGAGCAACCTCCTCCGGCAAGACCACTGTGGCGGGCTGGCTTCTCTCCACCATCCCGGACCGCAAGCGCATCTTTACCATTGAGGATGGCTCCAGGGAATTGCAGCTCATCCGGGAGCGTGACGGCAGGGTGACGAACTCTGTCGTTCACACGCAGACCCGCGACAGCGAGAATGAGCGCCAGCGCATCGATCAGATCGCATTGTTGGATATCGCTCTGCGTTTCAATCCAGACATCATCTGCGTGGGTGAGATGCGCGGCCCGGAGGCCAACGCAGCGCAGGAGGCTGCCCGTGTGGGCATTGCGGTGCTGACCACTATCCACTCCAATTCCAGTGAGGGCACCTACCGCCGTATGGTGTCCCTCTGCAAACGTGCCGTGGATACTCCGGACGACACCCTCATGGGATATGTCACCGAGGCGTACCCTATTGTGGTCTACTGCCGCCAGCTGGAGAATAAGCAGCGCCGTATCACCAACATCTCTGAATGTGAGATCCTGCCGGATGGAAGCCGCAGACTTCACAAGCTCTATGAGTATCACATCACGGACAACCATCTGGAGGACAACCGCTTCATCATTGAGGGTGAGCACCGGAAATGTGAGGAGATATCCGAAAGTCTGCGGCGCCGCTTTATCGAAAACGGGATGCCGCTTGGAGAGTTGGCACAATTCGTTCAAGGAAAGGAGGAAGATGAATGACTATGATCCAGCTGATTGCCTGCATCGGCATGATCGCAGGGCTTTTTATGGTACTGCATGTCTCGCCGCGAGAACTGAGCGACAGTCTTTTTTCCCGCTTGACCGCAGCTCCCGGCAGTATCCGTGCCGATATCAACGAGACGACCAGGCGAAAAAAAGCGGGGTTTCTCCGGCGTGAGATCACCGAGGCGCAGGCGGTCTTGGCAGCCTCCGGGAGGGCAGACAAGTTCCCCATGGTGTGCTTTACATCTCTGCTCTGTTTTGCGTTGGGAGCCTGCATCGCCATTGCCGCAGGAAACGCTTTCCTCGTGCCAGTGCTGGCGGTCGGTTTGATGCTGACCCCGTTTTGGTATGTCAAGCTCACAGCGGGCAGCTTCAAAAAGGATGTGGCGGCAGAACTGGAGACAGCGCTGTCCGTCATTACCACAGCTTACCTGCGTACTGAGAACTTTCAGCAGGCCGTGGAGGAGAATGTCCGTTATCTGCACCCTCCGGTGCAGGAGGTGTTCCAGCGCTTTCTGATGCGCATTAAGCACATCGACCCGGATATGGATGCGGCGCTCACTGACCTGAAAGCCGCTATCGACAACGAGGTCTGGCGGGAATGGTGCGATGCCGTGATGGCTTGTCAGGCAGACCGAAGCCTGAAAAGCATCCTGACGCCCATCGTCAGCAAGCTGTCGGATATGCGGGTGGTCAATGCGGAACTGGAAAATTTGGTGTTTGGCCCCCGCAAGGAGTTCATCACCATGGCCATCCTCGTGCTGATCAACATTCCGCTGGTGCGCTTCATCAACAAGGACTGGTATCACACACTGGTGGCCACCATCCCCGGTCAGATGGTCATCGCCATCTGCCTTGCCGCTGTGTTCGTGTCCTTCGCCTTCGTCGTGAAGCTGACACAGCCCATTGAGTATCGGAGGTGAGAGGGTGAAATTACTGTTATTCCTGTTCGGCACCGCCTTGGCTGCCGGACTGTATTTCGTTCTGGCAGACCTGCTGAAGATCCCCAGACTGGCAACGGAGCGTGCCCTCATCTCCGCAGGACGCAAGGAACGCAGTCTTGTGAAGTCATTGGAGGCGCTCATTTTGGGATGGTCGCTGAAGCTGGCTCCGCTGATCCGCTTGGATGCCTACAAGCGCAGACGGCTGGAAACGAAGCTGACTGCCGCAGGACTGGATATGACCCCCGAGGTCTTTACGGCTTACACCGTTCTGAAGCCCTGTCTCATCCTGCTGGGGATCATCCCGTGTCTCCTGATCCTGCCCATCCTGACGCCGCTGGTGGTGGTACTGGCGCTGCTCACTTATTTCAAGGAGAGCCGCCGGGCGGATGAGCTGTGCAAAGCCAGAATGGAGCTGGTGGAGGGTGAACTGCCTCGCTTCGTGGCGACCATCCACCAGGAGCTGGCCGCCAGCCGAGATGTCCTTCGCATTTTGGAAAACTACAAGAAACACGCCGGTCCTGACTTCGCCCGTGAACTGGATGTGCTGACCGCAGATATGCGCTCCTCCTCTTATGAGGCGGCGCTTATCCGCTTTGAAGCCCGTATGGGTTCGGCCATCATCTCAGACATCGTCCGCGGTCTCGTCGGTATCCTGCGGGGTGATGACGGACGGATGTACTTCCAGATGCTCTCCCACGATTTGAAAGCGCTGGAGCTGCAGCGCCTGAAGGCCAAGGCGGCAAAGATCCCGCCAAAGATCCGGGTGTTCAGCTTCCTCATGCTCATGTGCTTCATGCTGACATACATCGTCATTATCGTCTATCAAATCATCAACTCGCTGGGTGCGCTGTTTTAAGGAGGGATGCCTATGAAGAAATTGCGAAAACGGCACTCCGGCGAGGGGTACATCGATGTATGTGTATTGGTGGTCTGCGCTATGCTGGTGTTGGCGCTGGTAGTGCGGGTCCTGCCGGTCTTCGTTGCCAAGCAGCAGCTCGACACCTACGCGGTGGAGCTGGTGCGGGAAGCGGAGATTTCCGGCAGAGTCGGGACAGAAACCAGCCGCCGTGCCGCGGCGCTGACGGACAGCACCGGACTGGATCCCAACATCCACTGGTCAAAAACTGGCCGCATTCAGCTCAATGAGGAAGTCACCGTAACGCTGACATTGGACATGGACATCGGCCTGTTCGGCGGCTTCGGCTCATTTCCCATCACACTGCGGTCAGAAGCCACCGGAAAGTCGGAGGTGTATTGGAAATGAGAAAGCACCGCTTCCTTTGCCGCCACCCCGGCGAGGGCACCCCCATGATCCTTGCCATCGTGCTGGTTCTGCTGATGCTTTTTTGCACGGTCGCAGAGTTCAGCCGGGTGTGGATCATTGCCCAGGGTGTCAAGGAGGCTGCCCAGCAGGCGGTCATCTCCACCATCAACGACAACTATGACGATGTGTACCACGCTGTTCGGGAGGGCTATGCCGCAGGCTGGTATCCGGACGGCACAGGTCGATGGGACGAAAGCGTGGATACCGGCGACGTGTACGGTCAGATGGCATCAACGCTTGGGCTGGAGAACACCGGCAGCGGATATCAGAAAATCTCAAACGGAAATGTGGAATATACCATCTCTGGCCTGAGCGTGGAGATGAGTAATAACGCCCTCAATTCCGGGCAGAGCAAGGGCTATACCGCCGCGGTGGAGATCCACTTGGAGGTGCCGGTACGCTTTCTTGGAAACCTTTTGCCTGCGGCTGAAATGACGCTGCACACGGAAGCTAAATATGTGCCGGTATTCTGAAAAAGTTTCGCTTTCCCAATAGACTTACGCCGAAAGGTGTGGTATTGTCCAATCAAGAGATAAATCAGAAAAAGGAGGAAAATCAATGAACAACAAGACGAAACGGATCATCCTCATTACCGTCTGCTGCCTGCTCTGCGGTGCGGCTGTCATCGGGATCGCCGGACGCTTCGGCGGGAATACGGTGACGCCTTCCGGAACGGTATCCGGCAGTCAGCCGGACAGCAACGATCCCAATGTGAACATCAACAACAACCAAGGAGATGTGAATGTCCCGTCGCTGACGCCGGAGCAGAGTGACCCCGGCCAGGGCGCAAACTCCAACGGCACGGAGCAGACTATCCAGGCAGACCCCGTTAAACCGGATGCTCCGGAAAAGCCGGAATCGCCCAGCGGCACGGCAACACTGCCGGATGACCACAAAGCAGAAGATGTGTCGGCTTCAGAACGTAAGACGGAGGATGAGCCGCACCCCACATATCCGGAGCAACCTGCCTCCAAGCCTGCAGAATCCCAGCCCGCTGCGGGAAGCACGAACTCCTCCGGTCAGGTGTATGTGCCGGGCTTCGGCTATGTGGACAGCAGCGGAGCCAATGATGGTGGTACGCTGGATGACATGTACGAGAACGGAAATAAAATTGGTAACATGGGCGGCGGGAATTAACCGCACTTTCAATCAGCATGGCGCAGTCAGAAATGACTGCGCCGTTTCTTTTTCCCGAGACTTTGAAAGGAGGAATCCATGAAGCGACTTCTCGCACTTTTGCTTTCCCTTATGCTCATGCTGGGTGTGGCTGTTCCGGCTTATGCCACCGGTGACGGCAACTTCGACGGCGGTGGCGGCGGCATGGGCAGCGGCAGCGCAAGCAACTACTGGAATCCCGGTATGGACGGCGTCCGCATTTCGATTATCAATGCAGAAACACATGCAGTCGTGACCTCACCGGTGGATTTGACCAACCAAGCACCTGCATCGAACATCATCCACTTTGGGAAGGTCAGTAAATTATCCTACAATGCAGGTCGAAGTTTATCACCTGTAGTCGGTGGCTATTCCTACCGAAATCCGGCACAGAGCCTGCCTCGCATCATCTCCTCCGGTAGCTATCCGGCCAGTATTGCGGCCATTCGAAGCTACTTTACAGACGAGCAGGTCATTCGGTCCATTGCTGGATATGTGGGAATGGACTTTGATACGCTTATTGCCGGCGATTACAAAATCGTTGTTGAACCCATCGCATATCTGGTTTACAACGGAGCCTACTATGCCATGACGGCCACGGAAGCGGCGCTCTATGATCAAAAGGTAAACGGAGATCTCAGGAGCAAGATGGGATCGCTGACCCATAAGAATCTGCCGCTGGCCATCTTCCTTGAAGAAGCTGACTTGGGCTATCCCGCATGGTCCGGCAGCACCAACAGCAAGGTCAGCAACGATCAGATCATCTCGTCTCTTGGCATCGGTGTTGTCCGCTTCAATGGTGAGTTGGAGCCGCCCGATGTAAACGACTTCGACTATGAATACCGAGTCGATACCGATGTGATCTCCTCGGTAGAGGTGAGCGGCGGGCAGTCCGACCCGGACAACCCGGTGACTGTCCACTTTGTGATTCAAGGCAGGACTTACACCGTCAGCAATGTCTACTATCCGGACGGCGACAGTCAATTGGTATGGGTGAAGTGGCACACGCCGTCAGAACCCTGCGTCATCACGATTTCCGTCAGCGTGTCTGGCGGCGGCACGGCGCAGAGTACGATCACCTGCAACATCATGGATCTGGACGGCAACGATCCGCCCAACCCTGTGGCGGATGACCGCAATGATGCTTTCCGTCAGGCCACCATTCCAGAGAAAGATCAAGTGACTTCGGCGTCCTGGGGCATCTGGTCACCGTGGTGGCAGGAGAATTGGGAGTGGGTAGAAAACTGGCAGAAATGCTGGCACACAGACCGCTGGACGGATGCGGACGGCAAGACCCACAGGGACCGCTGGTACCATTGGGTGGACAACGGCTGGTGGGAGGACCATGGCTGGTGGGAGTTTGACTACAACGGCTACTCCGCAAGCCTAACTGCATCCATGCGCATCACGCCGGACAGCCTGTCACCCACTGCGACTGCAACTACCATGAAAAGCGGGTACGGAATTCAGGAGAAAGTAACGGCCAGAGTAACGACCACGCAGAGCGCGGCTGTCACGGCGGCGCAGAATGCGGTGACCTATTTCCCTGAATTCGGGTACGAGGGCTTCTGGAGACTGATGAACCGCAGCATCAGCAGCAAGAGTACCACCTTCGCTTTCAAAAACAATCCCTACAGCACCTATGACCGCCCGACCCATTTCACACCGATCTGGTATCCGGATGGCAGCTACACGCCGTATACCTGGCTCCTGGACTGCTGGACGCCTACGGGAATGCTCAGTATGAACCTGACGGATTCCGTTCGCATCTCCGGTGACCTGTGGGAAGAATGGCATATCGCGCCCTCAAAATAACAACAAAAATTGGAGGTATCTATGAGCAAAATGAAATGCAAGCGCCTTTGTGTGATGCTGACCCTGTCCCTGCTGCTGGTCTTCATGATGGGGACTACAGCCTTTGCCGCCGGTACCGGCGATGTGGCCGGAGCAGTGGAAAGCACCTGGGCCACGGCATCCACGCAGATCAAGACCGTTGTCAACAACGTGGTGTTTCCCGCCATCGACCTGATCCTCGCAGTGTTCTTCTTCACCAAACTTGGTACGGCTTATTTTGACTACCGAAAAAGTGGCCAGTTCGAGTGGACGGCTCCCGCCATCCTGTTTGCGTGCCTCGTGTTCACGCTGACGGCCCCACTCTATATCTGGCAGATCATCGGAATTTGAGGTGTAGGCAATGACTTTTTACGAGCAGGAACTCCGGAAGATCGTTGGAGAGCAATATCCGGATGCCACCTATGTAGGCAGAGCTTGCTATGTGCGTCTGAGTGATATGAACCGGGCAAAGATCCAGTTTGTCACCGGGATCGTCGCCAATCAGTACAATGCCCTGCAGATGACGATCCTGAACCGCAGTGAAGGACAGGTGGATACCCTGCGCCTTCGCTTTTCGGATCTGCTGGGGACGAAGGCGTCTTCCAACCCCAACTTCCGCAATGGTGTTGACCCGCACATTTGGGATGACTATGGAAAAGTAGACTGGTATGTGTATCACCCCACCCGGCAGGACTATGAGAAACTCTCCAACGCAGTATCGGACTATCTGGAAGTGTTCCAAGACATGAGCCAGTCTGCCGACCAGCAATGGGCACAGATAATGTAAACCGAGCATGATTTGAAGGCCGTGCCAACTGTACGGCCTTTGCCATATCCCAAGCAGTTGGTACGGCCTCACCCGGAGGAGGTGAAACCGATCAATGTTTATTTGGGATTTTGTTGCCGATAAGATCCTCGGCCAGATCGTGGATTGGTTCTACGGTCAGGTCGTGGGCTTTCTCGGCAACTTCTTCGCAGAGATGGGAAACATGGGTGTCGAACTCTTCGAAATGTCCTGGGTGCAGAGCATCGTACTGTTCTTCTCCTATCTCGCTTGGGCGTTGTACGGAACCGGGCTGGTCGTGGCCTGCTTTGAATGCGGCATCGAGTATTCCAGCGGGCGGGGCAACATCCGCGAAACCGCGCTCAATGCCATCAAGGGCTTTATGGCCGTGAGCCTGTTTACTGTCGTTCCGGTCCGGCTCTATGAGCTTTCGGTAACGCTGCAGGGGCAACTCACCGCAGGGATCACCGGCTACGGTGCATCCATCGGAGATGTGGCAAGTGATATCATGCAGGAGTTCAGCGCCGTGGAATCGCTGACCGATTTGGCATCCGGCCCGTTTCTCGGCTTTGGCAGTATCACCAGCGGGATCATGATCCTGTTCTGCATCATCCTTATGGCGTATGCGATCATCAAGGTCTTCTTTGCGAACCTCAAACGCGGCGGTATCCTGCTGATCCAGATTGCCGTGGGAAGTCTGTATATGTTTTCTGTGCCCCGCGGCTATACGGATGGCTTCATTCAGTGGTGCAAACAGATCATCGGCCTGTGTCTGACCGCATTTTTGCAGGCGACGATCCTCATCGCTGGGCTCATGGTGTTTAAGGACCACGCACTGTTGGGTCTTGGTTTGATGCTTTCGGCTGGCGAGATTCCCCGCATTGCCGGAACGTTTGGCCTGGATACGACAACAAGAGCCAACATTATGAGCGCGGTATATACGGCGCAGGCCGCTGTAAACACCACGCGCACGATCGTGCAGGCGGTGTCAAAATGAGCGGGCTCACTATGGGAAGCCTGTTTGACGGCATCGGTGGTTTTCCTCTGGCTGCCATTCGCAGCGGCATTACGCCGGTGTGGGCTTCGGAGATTGAAGCCTTTCCCATTGAGGTCACGAAGCAGCGCTTCCCAAGCATGATCCATGTGGGTGACATCACAAAGCTCAACGGCGCAGAACTGCCGCCCGTAGATATCATTTGCGGCGGCAGCCCGTGCCAGGATTTATCCGTGGCTGGAGCGAGAGCCGGATTATCCGGCGCCCGCTCCGGTTTGTTTATGGAGCAGGTTCGACTGGTAAAGGAGATGAGAAATGCAGACGAACAAAGAGGCCGAGCAGGTCACGCTGTCCGACCTCGGTATATGCTGTGGGAAAATGTTCCAGGAGCCTTCTCCAGCGGAACTCCCAAAGGCGAGGACTTCCGTATCGTCCTCGAAGAGATCGTCCGAGTTAAGTGCGGTTCCGTTTATGTCCCTGGACCTTACCCCTGGCCATGGCAATCTGCTGGGCGAATCCTACTGGGAACTGATTTCTCCCTGGCTTGGCGGTGCCTGGATGCTCAATACTGGGGTGTCGCCCAACGACGCAAGAGGATCTTCCTTGTCGCAGATTTTGCAGGACGCACCGCCGATAAAATACTATTTATCCCAGAAAGCATGTTTGGGGATCCTACGCCGAGCTTCTGAACGCGGGAAAGCACTGCCGCCGAAGCTGGAACGGGCTTTGAAGATCCAAGCCGGGTTGATGTGCCCGGACGGGCAACCTACGGATTTGAATGCCTTCCATATCAATCAGCGGGACGAGGGTATCGACCTGCACGGTGTGTCCGGTGCCTTGATGGCAACCACCAATATGCAGATGCAGACCTTCGTGACGCAGCCGGATGACACCGTCGAGGGATTTGACGGCTACAATGGTGACCTGACTGGCGATGTTGCGGCCACGCTCGGCGTGAACTGCGGGATGTCCACCGGCAGAAACGGTGTCATGGCCTTTGCTGCCAACCAAAGGGACGAGGTCCGTGACTTACATGATATTGCGGGCGCATTGAATGCACAGCCGGGAATGAAACAGCAGACCTTCGTGGCGGCCGCATTCTCGGCAGGAGCCGGCGCCTCTGCTGGGAGCATTGGGTATGGCGAGGAACTGGCTCCTACGCTGAAAGGCTCTGCCAGCGGAAACTGTATGCCGTCCGTCCTGTGCCTGAATGACCAGGGCGGAAGCGTGATTGAATGCTCCGAGAATGTGTCCGGTACGCTGCGGGCGCAGGAGCATGGGCACCAGCCGCTCGTCTATGAAAACCATGGTATTGATGCCCGATACACCGGCCCTCACCAGGTGGTGCCTACCATGTCCGCAAGATACGGAACAGGCGGCAACAACGTGCCGCTCGTAGAACAGGAAGAAACCTTCTGCATCACGGGAAACGCCATTGACCGGCAGCCGCAGAATGGCGGCAACGGAATCGGGTATCAGCGGGATATCGCATATACGCTGACGGCCACAGATCATCATGCGGTCTACAGTCGCCAGCGTGTGGATGATTTCCGTGAGAATGGTGTGGTCAGCACGCAGAGCGCCCGCCAGCACAAGGACGCCACCGATCTCGTTTGCCAAAAGGCAGAAGCCTATGCCTATCTCATTCGACGCCTGACTCCGTTGGAGTGTGAACGTCTGCAGGGCTTTCCGGATGGCTGGACGGACATCCCTGATGCTTCGGACAGCGCCCGATATAAAGCGCTGGGCAACAGTGTGGCGATACCCTGTGTGGAGTTCATTATGGGGCGGATCGCCGCAGCCCTTCGGGCGGTATAGCTACCTTGGTGGTTTTGCTTCCGTTTCACATAGCTTCTTCGTTGAGTTTGGTGAATAGCTTTCCATGACTTCTTCCGGTATGCTTTGCTTGCAAAATCGAGGAAAGGAGCAGACCGATGGAGGGCAAAAAGAACCTCTGTGCCATGATCCCGGCAGAGCTTCATGCAAGAATCATGGCAGAGAAAGAAGAAATGAAGCTGGGTACACTGGCGGAATATGTGGAGCGCATCTTCGCAGAACACTTTGAAGGAGGAAACGATATGCAGACAGAACGAACCCTTGCGGTGAAGATCTCCGCGGAACTCTTCGACCGCCTGAAAGAGTATCTGGAAAAGAATCACCTGAAGCAGAAGGACTTCATCACGCAACTGCTCCAGCAGGCGCTGGACAACGCAGAAGAATAATCAAATCACTGGATGGCCGCAGGGAAACCTGCGGCCATCTCTATTCTCCGGAGGTGAGAACAATTTATATTTACCCTGATAATTTGACCGCAAAGGCCATGCTGTGGCTTTGGGAGCTGCGGGACATCGGCATCATCGGCGTGGGGCTTCTTATCTCTGTTCTGGCGCTGACCCAGACAGGCATCGCCCTGCCACTGGTGCTGACGGCTGTTTACGCTTTCCTCAGCATTCGATTCGACGGAACCAGCATATTGGATTTCCTCAAATATGCCGCCGCGTTCCTGATTACAAAGCAGCAATTCTATGATTGGAGGTTGGAGTCGTGAGTAAAAAGCAGAAAAAGGACAAAGCCGCCCGCTCCACACGGCAGCTCATGGGCATTGAGGAGATCAAGGACTACTGCATTGCCACCCGTATGGGCAATCTCGTGTTCTTCATCATCAAGCCCACTAACATCTCCGTCCTGCCGGATTCCAGCATCAGTGCCCGCATTTATGCGCTGCTGAATGTCGTAAAAGGACAGGCGGAAATCGAGATGCTGGCGCTCAATTCCAAAGAATCCTTCGAGCGCAATAAGGACTTTTACCGGGAGCGGCTGAGCCAGGAGGAACTGCCCGCAGTCCGCAGGTTGCTGGAGCAAGACAGCAAGCACCTGGACCGTATTCAGGTGCTCATGGCGTCCAGCCGTGAGTTTTATATTATCATCCGGCTGCGTGGTGAACAGGAGTCCGATGTGTTCTCCTACCTTTCCCGCATCGAGCAGAATATCAACGATAACGGCTTCACGACCCGCCGAGCCACCGAGCAGGATCTCAAAAAGATGCTGGGTGTTTACTTTGAGCAGAACGTGACGACGGAAAAGTTTGAGGACTTCGACGGTGACCGCTGGGTCATTGTCGGTGAGTAAAGGAGGGACTCATTTGGCAAAGAAAACGAAAAAAGCAGCGCCGCAGAGCCGGGAGACTGCAAGCATCAAATCCTTCCTGGATATGATCGCACCTTCCGTGGTCAAGTTCGAACCCGATCACTTCATCTGCGGCAACACCTTCCGCTGCGTGTGGGCGCTGCGGGAATATCCCACGCAGACCGATGAGCAGGCTATTCTCCGACATCTGGGCGAAAAGGATGGGATCACGCTGCGTATCTACACCCGACAGGTAACACCTGCCGAGGAAAAGCGCATCATCCAGAATGCTGCCAACAAAAACCGCATGGGCAGCTCCAACACCAACGACCTGCAGCAGACGATCACGGCGGAAAGCAATCTGCAGGATGTGGCGTCGTTGGTAGCTTCCATGCACCGCAACCGAGAGCCGCTGCTCCACTGCGCCGTCTATATCGAGCTGACCGCTTCGGATTATAACACGCTCAAGCTGCTCCAGACCGATGTGCTGACGGAGCTGGTGCGGAGCAAGCTCAATGTGGACAGGCTCCTGCTTCGTCAGCAGCAGGGCTTCTGCTGTGCCAGCCCCGTGGGATACAACGCCTTCGGCCAGCAGTTCGAGCGTGTCCTCCCGGCATCCAGTGTGGCGAATTTGTATCCCTTCAACTATTCCGGCAAAACGGACGCAAAGGGCTTCTATGTCGGGCGGGACAAGTACGGCAGCAACATCCTCGTGGACTTCGACCAGCGCGATGAGGACAAGACCTCCGCCAACATCCTCATTCTCGGCAACTCCGGCCAGGGCAAATCCTATCTAATGAAGCTCCTAATCCTCAATCTGCTGGAGTCCGGAAAGTCCGTTATCACGCTGGATGCCGAGCATGAGCAGCAGGAAATGTGCGAGGCCGTGGGCGGCTGCTTTGCCGACCTCATGGCGGGAAAGTACATCATCAATGTACTGGAGCCGAAATGCTGGGATGATGGCGGTGACCCGGACGATACGGCAGCGCCGGAAGCCTTCCGCAAAAGCACTTTGCTGGCACAGCATGTTTCCTTTCTCAAGGACTTCTTCCGAGCCTATAAGGATTTCAGCGATGCCCACATCGACACCATTGAGATTATGGTGTCCAAGCTCTATGCGAAATGGGGAATCACGGAGCGAAGCAACTTCCGCCGCATGCGACCGGAAGACTATCCGATCCTCTCTGACCTCTATGACCTGATTGAAGAAGAATTCAAGCGCTACGATCCTAACGCTCATCTACTCTATACGGAAAAGCTCCTGCAGGAAGTCCTGCTGGGGCTGCACTCCATGTGCAAGGGTGCGGACGCACAGTTCTTCAATGGGCACACCAACATCACCTCCAGCCGCTTCCTCGTTTTCGGCGTCAAGGGAATGCTGAGTGCCGCTAAAAATGTCCGCAACGCTATGCTGTTCAATGTGCTGTCCTTCATGTCGGATAAGCTTTTGACGGTCGGCAATACCGTAGCAGCACTGGACGAGCTGTATATCTGGCTGTCCAATCCCACGGCCATTGAGTACATCCGCAACTGTCTCAAGCGCGTGCGTAAAAAGGAATCCGCCATGCTACTGGCCTCGCAGAATCTGGAGGACTTTGATCAGGAAGGCATCCGCGAGATGACAAAACCGCTGTTTTCCATCCCGCCCCACCAGTTCCTGTTCAACGCGGGCTCCATTGATAAACGCAGCTACATGGAAATGCTCCAGTTGGATGAGGCGGAGTATAACCTCATCAAGTTTCCCCAGCGCGGTGTCTGTCTGTACAAGTGCGGCAACGAGCGCTACCTGTTGGAGGTACACGCCCCTTCATATAAGGAAAAGCTGTTTGGCACGGCGGGTGGTCGATGATGGCAGTATCTGCAGGCATGATCGCAAAAGCCGCAGTGACGGTGCTCTCTAACGAAAAGCTGCGCAAAGGCGTGGGATGGACGCTGGTCGCAATTCTCTCGCCAGTCATTGTACTCATCGCACTTCTGTGTTCCATTGGCTCCGGAGGTGCGGATCACAACAACCAGGCGGTAGCTGCAGCTTTCTATGGCGTGAGTTACTCAACAGAAGTACCCGCAGAATTCCGGTATCATATTGAGGAGATGCGTACCGCTTTTTCTCTTCTGGATTCGGCAGTGGCTTCCGTCAATGGGCAAACGGAAAGCGGAAACGGCCTTGACCCGATTCGGATCAAGGCCGTTTTTTATGCCCTCTGCTTTGGCGAGGATGCGCCGTCCGCACGGGCGGCAAGCCGCTTCGTAGAATGCTTCTACACTTGGGAAACCCGTACCCGCACGGTAGATATCGAGAACGACGATGGCACGGTTACCAGCACGGTAGAAGAATACACCATCGCTGTTCCAGTCTCACTGTATCAAGCGTATGCCAATCTGGAAGCAGAGCTGGGCCGGACGATCACAGAGGATGACAAGAGCAATATCAACCACATTTATTCTATGATTGCCGGCGCTGCGGGTGGCGGGAATTACAGCGGTGAATTCCTTCGCGGAGATGGCAGCAGTATCGACTTGGACATCTCAACTTTCACCGATCCCAACAGTAAAAACGCCGCTGACCTTGTAACCTACGCCACCCACGCATGGGAATCCGGTTGGGGCTATGTCTGGGGAACCTATGGCGATATGCTGACCGAATCGCTCTTTGCCTACAAACTGGATCAGTATCCTGACGGTGTCGGCAGCTACGAAGATTTTATCCGTGCCAACTGGCTGGGCGGCAGGACCACCGACTGCGTGGGACTCATCAAGGGCTATGGCTGGTTGTCCCCGGAAACGATGACCATCGACTATGGAACTCACGGAATGCCGGATATTGGTGCCAACCAGATGTACTACAGTGCTACGGAGTCCGGAACCATCGATACCATGCCGGATATTCCCGGTCTTGCCGTTTGGCATGACGGGCACATCGGCGTTTACATTGGCGGCGGTCAGGTTGTTGAAGCTATGGGTACCAAGTACGGTGTTGTAAAAACAGAATTGGCCGGCCGAGGATGGACGCACTGGCTGAAGATTCCGTACATCAATTATGACTGAGGAGGTACAACATGAAAAAAGTAAATATCACTCTCACCTTTGACGATGACAAGCTTGATGCGCTGGAGTTCTCTTTGAAAAAGGAAAATTCCTCCGTGCAGAGTCGTATGGAGGATGCACTCCGGCAGCTCTATGAGAAAACTGTGCCGGAGCCGGTGCGGGAGTATCTGGACAGCAAGACTGTACCTGCTGCCAAACCCAAGCGCACGCCCAAGACCGCAAAGCCGCAGACGGTTGCTACGGAGCTGAAGCCTGTGGTGGTAAAGGAGGGCAACTGATATGGCGCAGCAGGAAGAAATCGTTCTGTGGATCGACCAGCGATGGAAAAGGGCCATTGAGAAACATCTCAATGATGAAACTTTGCAGGAGCATCTGGAGAATGTGCTGGACGAGCTGTGCAATCAGCTTCCGGAGCGGGAGTATGATCGCATCAGCCGTGCAATCCAGTCGGAAGCTGCCGCACAGCGCGCAGAGGAGGAAGCAGCCCGCACTTATGCGGCCTACCATGTGACGGAGCGTGGTCAAGAATGGTACTTCAAAGCCTCGCCCGGTGAGGAGCTGTTGACGGTCGGGAAAAAGCTGCGCAGTTACATCACCAGCGAGAAAGCTGCTGTGCCGGATTTGTTTATCAAAATGTTTGCAGGCGGTCGTCCCATCACTGCGGAGGAATACAATGCGCTGACCGCTGTACGCATGGAGAACACCGGAAAGGTATGCGGTGTGTTCGATGTGAACTTCGACAAGTGTGAATTCTCGGCTGTTCACATTATGGATGGCTGGCAGACGTGGGCAATGCGGGATGTGTCCGTGGCGTCATACCATGCAACGAGGTCGTACTTTGCTTCGGCAGATGAGCAGTGGCGCAAACTGCTGAATCATCTGAATGGCAAAGAGATCACCTCGGCAGGGCATCTCTCTGCACAAAACTTTTCTTTCGGTGAGGAGATCATCGAATCAGACGGCAAGCTCAACTTTTATCTGCAGGCGGACTTCGATGTGGATGCCGCCTTCGGGACATTTGTCTGCACCGATCAGAACGATGACTGGCTCAACATCTACGCTAACTATGATGTGGAGCAGGATTGTCTGTGCGACACACTGGAACTGAACCTCTGCAAGGGAGACGGTTCGGAAGAAAGCTGGAGTTACCCGCTCAATGCTGCTGAACAGGAAGTCCTGCTCAGCAAGATGGAGGCGTTCTGTCAGCAGCAAACCGGCATGAGCCTGCACGAATACGCCCAGCAGCTTCGTGAAAGTGAATCGCAGGCTCCTGGGATGCAGATGTAACCGCCGTGTCCGCCCATGTGGGCCGCTGTGTGCGCTTTTTACAGGCAGCCCGAGCGAGTACCCCACCGTGGGGGCTTGGGCGGGCTTTGAACCGCTTTGAGGGGAGACTGGCATCCGACGAAAGAAAAGCAGGAGAAAGAGCCGGGGACAAAGCACCCCCGGCTCGACCCACTTCTGCCCGCAGTGCGGGCAGTTTTCGGCTTTTTAGGCTGGGGACAAAATAGCGCCTTGCGGGGTGGCTTGGACCCTATAAACCGGAAAATCCCCGTGAGACAAGGGCTTTCGGCGGGGACAACACGAAAAATAGGAGGAATTTGTCAATGGAGCATAACAGCAAAATCAAAAAGGCTTTCTGGATCACTGAGGATATGGACAGAGAGATCGATGCACACCTGAAGCAGGATAACTGCAGCAGCCGAAGCGAGTTTGTGATGAATGCACTCAAGTTCTATGTCGGTTTCCTGAACACGAAGAACGCCAGTGCGTTTCTGCCTGAAGTACTCTCCGCAACGCTGACCGGAACGCTGGATGGTTTCGCAGGCCGCATCAGTTCTCTGCTTTTCAAGCAGGGCGTGGACATCAACCTAATGGCGCAGATCATTGCCTATGATACCGACATCGACGAAGGAACATATGAGCGGCTGCGCGGCAAGGCCATCCGTGATATGAAGCGAACCAATGGCCGCATCTCCTTCAAAGATGCGATGGACTTTCAGAAATCGGTGTAAGCGATGGCAAAGCTCGTACAGAAAAGCGGCTATATCAAATCCGGAAAAGCCAGCGGGTACATGCGCTACATCGCTACCCGTGAAGGCGTGGAGAAGTTGGCCGGAAACGGTGCGGTCACAAAAGGTCAGCGTGAGCTCATTCAAAAACTGCTCACGGACTTTCCGGATGCGGTGGAACTGCTTGAGTACGAGGACTACTGCAAAACGCCGACGCTTGGTACGGCTTCCGCATTTATCAGTATGGCACTGGATGCTAACCTCCACGGAATTGATTCGGAGAGCGGATATATGCAGTACATTGCTACCCGCCCCCGCGTGCAGAAGCGAGGTGCTCATGGCCTGTTCAGTTCTGCCACTGCCGTAGATCTCGCTTCGGCAATGTCAGAGCTGGAAGCGCATGAGGGAAATGTGTGGACCATCATCTACTCTCTGCGTCGTGAGGATGCCGCCCGCCTGGAATACGACAACGCCGATGCGTGGCGCACGCTCCTCATGGAGAGCGCACCGACACTGGCAAAGTCAATGAAGATATTGCTCGATAACTTCCACTGGTATGCCGCCTTCCATAATGAAGGGCATCACCCGCACATTCATATGATGGTCTGGTCCGATGATCCCAAGGAGGGCTTCTTGACCAAGGACGGGATAGCGGTGATGCGCTCCAAGCTGACCAATGCTATCTTCCGGGATGAGATGCAGCAAATCTATGAGCGCAAGGATGTGGCCTACTCAGACTTAGTGGAAGCAGCGCAGAATGCCATGCGAGAAATGATCAGCCGGATGCAGCGTCAGGTCTGCGACAGCCCGCTCATCGAGGATAACATGCGTCAACTTGTGCAGGCGTTGGAAACGACCACTGGGAAAAAGCAGTATGGCTATCTCAAGAAGCCGCTGAAGCAACTCGTCGATACCATTGTGGATGCGCTGGCGGAGCTGCCGGAGGTTTCTGAATGCTATGAGGTGTGGAATCAGATCCATGAGGAACTGAACGAGTGCTACGGTCACAGTACCCCATGGGAACGACTCCCGTTATCCCAACGCAAGGAGTTTCGCAAAATCAAGAACGACATCATCCGGGAGGCCGAGAACATTCGTCTCGGCCTCCCAACCTTTGAGGATGAAAGAATGCAGGATGAGCCGGAGCCGGAAAATCAGAAGGAGGAGCATCAGTCCTACAGTGTGTACGAGCAGGCGCAGCGTTACCGTGCCGCAAAGGCTGTTTTGCAGGACATCTATGCGCGGGATGCGGAACACGCAGAAGCGGTCAAAGCACTGGAGCAGCTCTGGGAGGAAGGATATACCGTTGCGGCACATCAGCTTGGTAAGTTCTATCGGGATGATCTTTCCACCTTGCGTGACCACGAAAAAGCGGAGCAATGGTTTCGGTGCTCCGCAGAAGCCGGTAATGATTTCTCAGAGTACGCCCTCGGGAAGCTGCTCCTCACGCAGAAGCGTACAGTAGAAGCGCTGGAATGGCTGGGCAAGGCCGCAGACCATGGCAGCCAGTTCGCACGGTATCAGCTCGGAAAGATTTATCTCGCCGGCGGGTCCGTACCAAAAGATATGGAAAAAGCGCTTGCGTACCTGACAGCCTCCGCTGATCAGGGAAATCAATTTGCACAGTACACCTTGGGCAAGCTGTATCTCTTAGGGCGGGATGTCCCTCCAGATCGTGAGCAGGCCAAAGAATGGCTGATTCGAGCTGCGGCACAGGGCAATGAGTATGCGCGTTTTTTCCTCGAAAGCTTTGACCAGTTCCGGAATCCGTCTGTTATGCTGGCGGCAACCAAGCTGCTCCATCACATGAGCAGGATATTTCAAAGTAATTCCATTCCGCCAGGCAACCCGGCGGGGATCCGTATCGACTCCAAACGCCGCAGACGGCTTATGGAGAAACGTATGGCCATGGGTCACAGGGCGGATGATCACGAGGAGCAGGCGCAGTATCAGCAGAGTATGTAAAAAGGAGGACTCCATGTCAAGCTATATTCATTTCACCGAAGAACAGAAACAGCGCGCCGCCGCAGTGGATCTGGAGGAATTCCTGCGCTGCCGCGGTGAAAAGCTGCTTTCCTCCGGCAGAGAAAAACGTCTTGCCAGTGACCACAGCGTGACCGTTCGAGGCAACGAATGGTATGACCATGCGGAGGAGCGAGGCGGACATGCTGTCAGCTTTGTGCAGCGGTTCTACGGTCTTAGCTATCCGGACGCAGTGACAATGCTGCTGGGCGGTGAACTGGGAACAGCGTATCCCTCTGCCGGGGAACGCACAGAGGAACCTGTGAAACCATTTGCACTGCCGCCCGCCAACAAAGATATGCGCAGAGTGTTTGCGTATCTCATCAAGCATCGCGGCATCGCAAGAGATGTGGTGGCGCACTTTGCCAAGGCCGGACTTCTGTATGAAGATGCCGAGTATCACAATGCCGTCTTTGTCGGTACGGATACAGATAGTGTCCCTCGCCACGCCCACAAGCGCAGCGCCAACAGCTACGGAAAAGCCTTCCGGCTGAACGTGGAGGGCAGCGACCCGCGATACAGCTTCCATCATGTCGGCACAGGCAGAAGCCTGTATGTGTTTGAAGCCCCTATCGACATGCTGTCCTACATCACGCTTCATCCGGAAGACTGGCAGCGGTACAGCTATGTAGCCTGCTGCGGCACATCCATTCAGCCGGTATTGCAGATGTTGGAACAAGCGCCGCAGCTCGATACCGTTCTGCTCTGTCTTGATAACGATGAAGCTGGTCATCAGGCCAGCCGCCGGATGCGGGAGCAACTGGAAACGCACTATTCTGTGGAGCGCCTGATCCCGGAGAACAAAGACTGGAATGACGACCTGACCCTGAGCGCCGAAAACGCTCAGGGCTTTTCTATGAATGAAATGAGGTGAAATGTTGAACGCAAGTATCTGGATCCTGGTCGCGGCGGGAGCGGCGATGTTCCTTGTCATCGGCGGGCTGTCCATGATGTCCCATCACTATACCCTTGGCAATATCAAATCCCGCACCGTGGGCGACGGGCAGCACGGTACAGCCCGATGGGCCACCGACAAGGAAATCAAGCAGACCTATGCCCATGTGCCCTTCAAAGTCAGAGAGTGGCGCAGAGGACAGAATCTCCCAACAGAGCAAGGATTGATCCTCGGTTGCAAGGGGCAACCGCAGGAGCTCACCGCACTGGTGGACAGCGATGACATCCACTGCCTTATGATCGGCGCCAGCGGTATTGGCAAGACCGCATTTTTCCTGTATCCCAATCTGGAATACGCCTGCGCCTCCGGCATGAGCTGGCTGGCGCTGGACAGCAAGGGTGATCTGGCTCGCAATTACGGCACGATTGCGAAAAACTGCTACGGCTATAATGTGTCCGTCATTGACCTGCGAAATCCGACCCGTTCAGACGGCAACAACCTGCTGACACTGGTCAACCGCTACATGGATATCGCAAGAAAAGATCCCAAGAACCTGGCGGCTCGAGCCAAGGCGGAGAAGTACGCCAAGATCCTTGCCAAAACCATTGTCAACCCCGATGGTGATGACAGCAATCGCGGACAGAATGCCTTTTTCTATGATGCGGCGGAGGGCTTGCTCACTTCAGTCATCCTGATGCTGGCGGAGTTTCTACCGCCGGATAAGGAGCATCCCCAGGAACGCCGGCACATCGTCTCTGTCTTCAAGCTGGTGCAGGATCTGCTGGAACCCAGCAAGGTAAAAGGCAAGAGTCACTTCCAGCTCCTGATGAGTAAGCTACCGCCTGACCACAAGGCCAGATGGTTTGCAGGTGCTGCACTCAACAGTGCGGAGCAGGCCATGGCCTCTGTCATGTCCACTGTGCTTTCTCGCCTCAATGCATTTCTGGACTCGGAGCTTGAGCAGGTGCTCTGCTTCGACAGCGCCATCGACGCAGAAAAGTTCGGCTCTGAAAAGTCTGCCATCTTTCTCATTCTTCCGGAGGAGGACACCACTAAAAACTTCATGGCGGGCTTGATGATCCAAAACTTGAGTCGAGAGCTGTTTGCCGTAGCTGATGAGAACGGCGGAAAGCTGCAAAACCGCGTGGTGCTGTTTTGCGATGAGTTCGGTACCATGCCGCCCTTCGATGTCCTTCCGCTGTTCTCCGCGGGCCGTTCCCGCCGCCTAACGCTGGTGCCGATCATTCAGTCTTTGGCACAGCTTGAAAAGAACTACGGAAAAGAAGGCAGTGAAATTATTCAGGACAACTGCCAGGATACCATCTTCGGTGGCTTCGCACCAAACAGTCAAACGGCGGAGGTGCTGTCCAAGGCACTCGGAAACCGCACAGTTCTGTCCGGATCGGTGAGCCGAGGGAAGAACGATCCCAGCCAAAGTCTGCAGATGATGGAGCGTCCGCTGCTGACACCAGATGAGCTGAAGTCTATTCCCAAGGGAAATTTTATTGTCCAAAAGACGGGACAGCATCCTATGCGTACCCGCCTGCGACTTTTTCTGGAATGGGGTATCACCTTCGAGGAGCCTTATATCGTGCCGGAGCGGGCAGATCGCGCGGTAGCCTATGCAAACCGTGAGGATCTGGAGCGAAATCTTCCACAATCAAGCAAGGCGGAGAATGCAGATATGCGTGGAGCCTATGCCGTTTCCGGACGCGGCGGCATTGCCCATGAGCCTGCTGTAGATAAGCCTCGGCGCAGGGGCGGAAAGCAAATGAAAACCTATGGTGAGGAGGATCTATGAGTTACTTCGGAACAATTTATGCCGACACCGAACTGCCCTCCAGAGCGAGGGCAGTTTATATGTATCTGCGTGACCGCGCAGACAGCGAGGGCAAATGCTGGCCAGGAATCAAGACGATTGCGTCCGACATGCGCTTGTCCCGTTCCACGGTCAAGCGGGCATTGACTGATCTGGAGCAGCACGGGTATCTGCAAAAGATCCCGCGCTATCGTGATAACGGCAGCAGTACATCCAACCTGTATTCCGTGCAGTAAGGCCGCAGAAAAGCGCAGTCCTCCGCCAAGGGAGGACTGCGCCTATTTGCTGAACCCAGGGGAGGTTCATGATGGATCTCCCAGAAGGACTCACTCTATCGGAGATTTAATACAGAGAAAGAACAGTAGTTGAGTTACTTCTCAGAATCCGTAAGCTCGTTGATTTGCTCAGAGAAAAGGGATGTGTTGAGAAGATCAGATGGTGTGATCATCAATGCATCTGCAAGATTGAATAGTGTCTCCAAGGAAAAGCTTCTGATCATGTTAGGCGCTTCAATGGCGCTTAGATGAGAGCGGCTCATATTAGCCTTCTCTGCCAGTTGATCCTGAGACATGCCACGCAATTTACGCAGGGTTGAAATTGCGATACCAAGTTGAATAAAACGATCTCTGTTCTTAAAGCTGACGCCTTCTTTGCTCATAAAAAATGCCGCCCCTTTCTGGATAAAATTATATCTTGCCCGGCATTTTTTATCCGCTCTATAAAAAGAGCTATTGACTTATTTATAGAGCATTGTATAATTAAAAAGAGCAGAACAGCGATTTATAAAGCGAGACGAGATAGCGATAGAAGGCGTTATTGAATCACCGCACTGGAAAAACAAAAGGAGATTTCCGCAATGCGAAAATCTCCTAAGTCACAATAAATTACCGTGTTATTTTCGTGGAGTTTGCCACTCTGCTACAAAAGCAAAGAAAAAGCCCCGCATGGCAGGGCTTTTCCCGGTTTGATATCATCCGATAACACTGATTTTTGACTGCGCAGAGATCACATCCCTGCAGCATTCAGCTTTTGCATATTGTCCCTTTTCAGCTCCAACGAAGAATGCACATATCGGTCCAGCGTGATTGTGACAGAGGCATGGCCTAAGATTTCGGACAAGGATTTGATTTCAAATCCGACCTCAACAGCTCGTGTCGCAAATGTGTGCCGAAGTGTATGAAAATGCACCCCCTCCAGGCCGCATGCCTGCGTGTACTTTTCCAATCGATACTGCAATACCCGTGGCTCCATGAATGCGTCCGTTCCGGTCAAAACATATGCGGCTGAACTTTGCGGCTTCATGTGCCTGCAAAGCCCAGCCGCGTATTCCGTCATAGGGATCGTTCGCACGGAGGTATCGCTTTTGGGTGGACCGATTACGATTCTCGTTCGAGCATTCTGTGATGCGCTGGTGTCACGCAGCCTTTGCAGCGTCTCTACAATTTTGATTGCTTTATCTCTTGTAGAAACGTATTCCCAACGCAACGCGCAGAGTTCACCAATTCGGATGCCTGTACACAACGCCAGCAAGATACCAAATCTGCATGGATTCAAATCCTTTTGCAGATATGAAATGAAGCGCTCCTGTTCCTCTCTGGACAAAACGCGCATTTCCTTTTTTCCTATCTTCGGATAGTTGATCTCCACGGTAGGAAAGACTCCTTTACACTTTGAAGCAGTGAACTTTAATATCCCGTGCAGCACGACCAGAATATCATGTACGGTCTTTGGTGCCAGCTCATCTTCAAACTGCAATTCTTTGATGAAATCGTCCATCAGTTCCGTAGTAAATCCCAAAGGGCAGCAAGCGCCAAGCTTGGGAATGATGTGCTTTTCAACTACCGTGCTGTACTTGATATACGTTGATTCTTTCACCTTGCTTTTCTTTGCGTGAAGCCACCCCATACAATAGGCGGAAAACAGATTTGGAGTCCTGGATGTTGGCAAGGGATTTCCGCTTGCTAACGCCGCTTTGCACTTTCCTGCTTTCTCTTTGGCCTCACGATATGTTTTTCCATAGCAGTATCCATACTTGATTTTTCCGGATAGTTCGCGCCCTTTGCTATAGCGGGCTTCCCAGCGTCCATCCCGCCGTCTGAAGATATTTTCACCCTTTGCCATTTTGTAATTCCTCCTTGTGCTGTGATCATATGGGTGTGGATCTTATTTTAAATCCATCCAGACTGCCGGATTGACTGCGCTAAACTTTCAAATCAAGGTATTTCTTCGACAAATATTGCCGTGCGCTGATAAAATCACACTTTTTTCTTCCATTTCCTTGTTGAGGCAATTGCATTTCAATGTGCAATATGCTATAATACGGGAGAAAAAATAGGGCTTATCTTTCCCGTGGAGTGGCAAACTCCATGAAAATTCCGATTGTGGATCAGCAAATCATTCGCAGTAATAAAAATGATTTGCTTTTTTCTTGGACACAACATAGTGGGCACTCACTCAGTAATAACATCATGTACCATAAATGAGGTAATCGAATGAAGAGGGAACGGAATGCAAAGCAAGCTTTTATTGAGGGGACAGTTCGTGTTGTGGCCAGGGATGGATTAGACAAAACGACAACGAAAGCAATCGCAACAGAAGCTGGCCTGAGCGAGGCATATATCTATCGCTGCTTTGAGAGCAAAGAGGCGCTACTGTGTGCTGCCTTCCACATGGAAGATGTCGCTTTCGCATATTTTCTCAAGCAAAACCTCGTGGGTATGCATATACAGAATGCTCCATGGAAGGACAGAGCGTTTCAACTGTGGTCAGCAAGCTGGAGGTTCATTCTTGGAAGGAAGGACGACTGCCTCTTTTACCTTCGATACTACTATTCTGCGAATTGCCGCACTTATGCATACGAGGAGCATCTCCAATGTTTTCAGGAGCTATTTTCAGCGGTGGAACAGACTTTCAAACCGGAAGCCAATGTCAACATGCTACTTCATCAGGTTTTTGACACGATGCTGTCTTTTGCCGCAAGAGTGCTTGGCGGCGAAATGCCGGATGATGATGCGACCACGCAGTGGGCATTTGAACAGATATACAGCTTTGTTGTACCTAACGTTCGTGAAGAGCTTTTGATCCCATCTGGCTCAACACCGGCCTGACGGTGCAGCTACTTAGAGATTAAGAGTGTAGGGATGTGGGATATATGGCGTCAACAGCGACCGGCTGTTTGGCAGAGAAAAGCTCTGCCGATGTGATCATTCAGATAGCAAAGCCTGTACTGCGGCAGAAGAAGCTGTACCTGATAACGAAGCGTGTTTTTGACATAGTATGCTCCTTTTTGGGCCTGCTGATTTTAGCAATCCCGATGATGATCATTGCACTGATTGTCACCATAGACTCACCAGGCGCTCCGATTTTTAAGCAGGAGCGGCTCGGCATCAATGGGAAGCCGTTTATGATCTATAAATTCAGATCCATGTGCCTTGATGCGGAGGAAAACGGCCCCCAGTGGGCGGATGAACAGGATCCAAGATGCACGCACTTTGGCCAAATCCTTCGGCGCACTCGGCTGGACGAGCTTCCCCAGCTTTATAACATCCTGCGAGGCGACATGAGCTTCGTTGGCCCACGGCCGGAGCGTGCCTATTTCTACAGAGAATTTGAGAAATATATTCCAGGCTTCTCCAACCGCCTGCTGGTCACGCCGGGGCTGACCGGGTATGCACAGGTAAACGGCGGATACTCACTAAAACCGGAAGAAAAAATCATCTACGATATGGAATACATTGAACGCCAATCCATCATCCTTGATATCAGGTGCCTCTTAAAGACTGTACATATCGTTTTTTCTCATGAGGGTGCCAGGTGATATTTGTGTGTTAGGGTTCTTAAACCGGAATAAGAAAAAAGTAAGAGAGATCGTGAAAAAATGAAACGTGACATCCTTTTCCTCTGCCAATTTTTCTATCCAGAATATAACTCCTCCGCGACACTCCCTTTTGATACTGCCAGTTATTTGGCGCAAAACGGATACTCTGTCGGTGCCTTGTGCGGCTACCCAAGGGAATATAACACCAGCGGTGAGGTTCCAGTTAGAGAGACGAAGGATGGCGTTTCCATTCACCGGCTTCACTATATGCAGCTCAGCCGACACAGTAGGCTTGGAAGACTGATCAACTATTTTTCTTTTACACTCTCGGTCTTGCTCCATATTTTCGAAATTAAGGACTACCAAGCGGTCATTGTCTATTCGAATCCACCGGTACTTCCTATTGCTGCAATTTTGGCCAATAGACTCTTTAAAACGAAAATCATCTTTGTGTCCTACGATGTTTATCCGGAAGTCGCTTATGCCTCGGGTAGTCTGAGAGAAGGCAGCACCGTTTCAAGCGTGATGCAGCGAATAAACAGAAGCCTCTTCCAACGCGCTGAATCTGTCGTGGCATTGACCGATGAGATGCGGGAATACCTTCTTGACCATCGGCCTGAGCTTTCCGCAGACCGCATTGTCACCATCTCCAATTGGGCGCATGAAGCAACAGCTGGCAGCAAGTCCGCAGCACGGGCTGAACTGGGATATACAGATGAGGACTTTATCGTTGCCTACTTTGGCAATATCGGTATCTGTCAGGACGAAACAGCCTTGATTCAGGCAATGAATCAATTGGCGGATCACAAGAATATCAAATTTTTAATTGCTGGGCACGGAAACAAGATGCCATCAGTCCGACAGGCGGCAGAACGGCTTCCCAATGTCCGGATCTGCGATTTCCTCACAGGAACTGCTTTTGAGCATGCAGTCGCTGCCAGTTCCTGCGGCATTGTCAGTCTCGAACAGGGGCTGACCGGTATGTGTGCCCCCAGTAAATATTATAGCTATCTGCAGGGCGGTTTGCCAATTCTGGCTATCGCGGAACAGAGCTCCTACTTATCAAGGGAAGCTTTACATTCTGAAATCGGGCTATATTCAGATGTGGGAAATGGTGTGCAGCTCACCCAGAATATCTTGAAACTGTATCGGAACCCGGAACTGTGCAAAAAAATGTCAGACAATGCAGTGAGACTCTACACAGAAAAGTATGCCAGGGGCATCGGTCTAAGCAAGTATGCCGCCTTGGTTAAGAACATATTACGCACGGCCAACTAAGGGATTGCTTTTCATGAAATACCTATTCATTAACTCTGTCTACGGATTTGGAAGTACAGGCAGAATTATCGCAGATAAATGTGAACAGCTCAAAAACGAGGGCCATGAATGTGCTGCCGCATATGGAAGGACATGTGCAGATAACGGCGCGGCACAATTGATTCGAATCGGCACAAAGCCGGATTATCTGTTTCACGCAGGAATTACGCGTTTATTCGATTTGAATGGATGCGGCTCCAGAGCGGCAACACAGCGATTGCTTTCACAAATCGAGCATTTTCAGCCGGATGTGATTTGGCTACACAATCTGCATGGCTACTATTTAAATATTGAACTGCTCTTCAAATGGTTGAAAGAGCATTCTCAAATCAAAATCCTTTGGACGCTTCACGACTGCTGGGCATTTACCGGACATTGTGCTCATTTCAGCGCCGCAAAATGTGACCGCTGGAAATCCGGCTGCGGAGATTGTCCACAGCTGAAGGCATATCCCAAAACATATGGGGCGGATCACACGCAGAGGAACTACCGGCAGAAACAGGCGTGCTTTACTGGCCTTGCGAACTTGACGATCATTGTTCCATCGGAGTGGTTGGCCCGGACAGTGAAGCAAAGCTTCTTAAAAGAGTACCCTGTTGAAGTAATACACAATCAGATCGATAAAAGCCTGTTCAAGCCAACACCGAGTGATTTCCGAGAACAATACGGATTGGACGGGAAAACAGTTATTTTGGGTGTAGCCAGCGTTTGGGATAAGGAGAAAGGACTGCTCGATTTTTGCCGGCTGCGGGAAAAGCTGGACAGCCGGTTTGCAATCGTCTTGGTAGGCGTGACGGATAAGCAAAAAAGCAGGCTCTTGCCGGGCATCCTGGCCCTGCCCCGTACAGCCAGTCCCAGAGAGTTGGCCGAAATCTACAGTGCGGTAGACGTGTTCGTCAATCCTACGCATCAGGATACATACCCAACAGTGAACTTGGAAGCCAGAGCCTGCGGGACGCCAGTCATCACCTATGATGTCGGTGGCAGCCCTGAGAGTGCAGGCGGAAAGTACATTGCAAAAGAAAATGATATTGACGGGTTGGCAGAGCAAATTTACAAACTGACGGAGCGAGAAGCGGTGGAGCTATCTGTATGATTATTTTGGGACCATTGTTCCCAGAGAAACGGGAACAGGAAATTATATCCGCATCAAAACGAGGCGTCTCCAATGCAGCGAATAACTTTCAATGGAATCTGATTAAGGGAATCCATGCGAATACAGATGAACCACTGATTGTTATCAATGCCCTGCCAGTTGGAACATGGCCTAAAAACTTCAAAATCTTTCACCTGAAAGATACAGACTGGTCCTGTGAGAACATAGTCGGCCATGAGGTCGGCTGCTGGAATATCCCGCTCGTAAAACAATTCATGCGAATGAGGAAGGTACGGGCGTGGCTGAAGAAGTATCCGTGTGAATCGGAAGTTCTGATCTTCACAGCATATCTTCCGTTTTTGTGGGCTGTCAATAAACTGAATCCCGAATACAAAGTAACGGCAGTGATTACGGATATCCCCGAGTTTTATGATATGCACCGGGTTTCTTCATTCAGGAAACTCTTGCGGAGAATCCACTGCAAAATTGTTTATCACTTTATGGCAAGGGTAGATCGGTTCATCCTCCTGACGGAACAAATGGCGATGCCTTTGCATGTAGGCAATCGCCCATACCTCGTGATGGAGGGAATGTGCGGGGATGTTGCAGATGAACCGCCGGTTTCAAAGCCTCAACCATTTTCCATGCTATATACAGGACGGTTGAACCGGCGCTATGGCCTTGAATTACTCCTTCAAGCGATGAAGGAATTGCAGGATCCTAATATTGAATTGTGGCTGTGCGGCTCCGGTGAAATGGAGGAAGAAATTCGCACGTATGCAGCACAGGATTCCCGTATTCGCTTTTTCGGCTTTTTACCACATGAGGAAGCGGTGCGGTTGCAGAAGCAAGCAACCGTGCTTGTCAACCCAAGAACCAATCAGGGCGAATACACGAAATACAGCTTTCCCTCCAAGACCATGGAGTATATGGCATCCGGCCGTCCGGTCATGATGTTTCGTCTGGATGGGATACCCGGAGAGTATGATCCATTCTTAACTTATATTCCAGAGGAGAGCGCTGCTTCCATTCGGGATACGGTGGAATCTCTCAGGAAATTAAGCCCGTCAGAGCTGAATGCGATGGGCGCGAGAGGGAGAGAGTTTGTGCTGAAGAATAAAAATCGAAATGTGCAAATGCGCCGGGTCCTGGACTTCATTCATAAGGAGCAAAGCGACGCATGACAATTGTACCTCTGTTCCTGCTGACGCTCGGTGCGATCAATTGGGGATATGCATATCCGTTGGTGTTCCTGTTTGTAGCTCTGTTGCGGCAGCGAATGCTTGGCAGAGAAATCTATTTTAACTTCTTGTATGCGCCAGGCTTTTGGCTGCTGCTATCTGCAGGCATGACATATGCCATGATTGGAATGCGGACAATCTCAGGTGTGTACCACCATGGAATTCTGCCAGTCGTTGCATTCGCAATCGGTTGGCTCATCGCTGAGGGAAGCTCTGATAAACAAATCCGAGATGGCATTTTGGCGCTGGCAGCCGGATTTGGAACTTACGCAACCTTGAATATGCTGGTCAACATCGGAAATAACCGATACCGTTTGATTGATTTCTGGACAGGTACATATCGAGCTGCAACGGGATCCGGCGCACTAAATACGCTGCCGATCTCAGTTACCCCCTATGCGGTGAAGTTCGAGAAAAGGCTCCCGGTAAAGATCCTGTTCCTTGCGTTGTTTCTTGCCACAATTCAGTACATGTTCATGCTGGGAACACGAACACAATTCGCAATTTTTCTGCTGATCGTGATTCTTGCCGCACTGCAATTCGCATACAGCGAGCAAGGCATTGCCGGAGTTTTGAAATGTATTGGAATCATGGCCGCTATCAGCCTGATTGCGTTTCTGCTCTACCATTTCAATGTCTTGTCCATAAGGGATTATATCCTGAGTACAAATCTGGCGGCACGCTATGAGCGGCGGGCATCCTTAGAAAATTCGGATTCTTTCCGCTTTCAAAGCTTTTGGATCGGACTGCGTGAATTGATTCAGTACCCGATGGGCGGCCGAGCCAGTCAGATATATCGCCATAACATGTGGTTGGATGTTGGCAGAGTTTCAGGAATCATTCCATTTTGCTTGCTGTTGATTTATTCCATTAAAAACTTTGCCAATGTGACGGTGATATGGAAGAGCAAACAAATTCTTCCGTCACTGCGATACCTTCTTCTGTTCCTGTATATCGGCGCATACGTCAATTGCTCTGTTGAACCAATTTGGGAAGGTGCATTGAACTTCTTCCTTGCTCTGTGCGTAGTGGATGGAATGGTCAGTGCAATGATGAGGAGATTAGAGAATGACCCCAATCCAGAAGAAAGTGCTCCAGATACTTCAAAGCTTCATGCAGATCTGTGATCAACTGCAGTTGAAATACTTCTTAGTATGCGGCAGTGCGCTGGGGGCGGTTAAGTATGGCGGCTTTGTCCCTTGGGATGATGATGTCGATGTCGCGTTATTTCGCAATGATTATGAACGCTTCTGCAAGGAAGCTCCGGCTTTGCTTCCGGAACAGCTCTTCCTTCAAAACTTTCAATCAGACCCTGCATTTCCCGCAATCTACAGCAAGCTGAGGAATTCAGAAACGACCTGCATTGAGGAAAGTATCGCGGCACTTCCAATCAACCATGGAATCAGCATTGACATTTTCCCTCTGGATGGGTACCCGAAAGATAAAAAAGAGCAGGAACGACTGGAGCGCAAGAAAGCCTGGTTTGCCAGAAAGCTATCCATTCCCTGTGTTCGTCCTGAGCGATGGAAAGAAGCGGTTGTGAATCCGCTGCGAGCTTTGGGCTTTGGTAAAAACACCGCACAAACTGCTGCGGCCTATACAGCATTGATCTCTGCATGGCCGGCAGAATCTTCGAATGTCATCGCAAACCACGGGAACTGGCAAGGACGCTTGGAATACCACAGAAAAGAAATATATGGCGATGGCAGCTACGGCATATTCGAGGGGCTTCCTGTCCGGCTTCCGGAAGACTGTGATGCGTATCTGAAGCAGAAGTATGGTGACTATTGGCAAGATCCACCGCCAGATAAGCAAAGAAGCCATCACAGATACTTGAAATTAGATACCGAGCGTCCATACACGGAATACTTGTGATTTTAGGGCACACGCCCTGAAGAATATAGCAAAATCAAAAATAAAGGAAGGTTATGGAATGAAAAGAAAGACACCAGTCAAACTGATAGGCTATTTGTTATGCGTTGCACTTTTGTGTGGCCTATTGGCCGGATGCGGCAATGACAAAGTGCAGGAAGAGCAGAATGATAATGTTTCTGCAGATACGATTCCAGAAGATGCAGTCGTTCATACAGACTACGGTGATCTGCATTATCCGGATCGTTGGCAGGAGTATGTTACCATTCGCCAGGAGCAGAACGGAAACACGATTGCGGTTACCTTTGAAACCAAGAGCGGAGAAGAAACCTATGAATTGTTCAAGGTTTTAATTGGTGATGACAGCAGCGAGGTTGTTGGCTGCCTGACGGATGACACAGGAACCCAGCGAAATGTTTATCTGCATGTAGAGGAACTGCCTGCAGACTCTGGCTTGGAAGAGACAGAGCAGACCCGCTTCTACGCAATGCAGGAGGACTTAAATTATCTGATCGATAATTTAAAATAAATGTAAGGAGAAACTGACATGGCGAGAGGAACAATGAAAAGGTATCTGTCAATGTGCCTTGTCATCGTCATGCTGCTGACAACGCTACTGCCTGTTGGAGCGTATGCGGCAGATGACTCGGCAATTGAGGATACCGCCACGAACTATGAAGAACCTGTTGCTTCTGAACTCGAGGATGTCTCCATTGAACTGGAAGACCAGGAATCGGAGCAGGCGGATGAGACATCTACCGTCACTGAGATTTCAGACTATGCGACATTCCTTTCCTGCTTCAAGGTTCTGGAAGGCTATGCCCAGACCTATGCGGAAGAAAATGCTGGTGAGGATGCCAATGCGCTGATCATCAACTATATCCGTACAGGCGTGGAGCGGTACACCTCCGGCACTTGGGAAATGGTCTGCGGCAAGGAGAATACTGCCTTCACCGCCTACGTTTCCGAGCAGGATACCGCGAACAACACTTCGGCCTCTGCGCTGAAGAACATCAACAACTTCACATTGCCCAATGGCAATAAAGTTGACCTTGGCCATGTGTTTGGCGCGATGGATGTGGCCAATTATGCCAAGGTGCAGGGCATGACGGATGCTGTTGTTCAGGCTCGTGCCGACATGGGCAGTTGGGCCGGTGACATTACGGATCTGATGTACTGCGCCGAAAACGTGGATATCGCTGACAAGGTAGATACCACGGAGACTGACGTCGATACGCTTGCCGCCAACCTTCGCGCAAGATACCTCGGTGTAGATTACGGCACGCTCAACGAGGTGGATCACTCCTTTACCGATACGGACCTCTATGGCGACATGGATGCGTTCTATCTCACAACGGAGATGAACCGCGGCGGTGTGGCATTGAGCACGATCATTGAGAACTACTTCACCGCAGGGCTTACAGATGCAAGCCGTGCTTCCTACTTCCTGACCAACCGTCTGGGCGGCATGGTCACCAAGGACGGTATCCGGAGCAAGGTCCTGAGCACCTATACCGGCAATACTCTGATTGGTGCGCTGGAGAGCTCCTATTCTCTGACTGACCTTTCCAATTATGAGACGCTGCGTAAAGCGTGCTGCTACGCTTTTGCGGATTACCTCTTTGACCTTGCAGGTGATCCGAACGGTACCGACCCGGTCGACCCTGATCCGGATCCCGAACCTGACCCGGAGCCTGATGACGCATACTACTCTGTGTTCTCTTCGGATACGACGACGGTCGCTCCCGGCGTGACGCAGACGATCAACTATGCTTTGACCAAGGATGACAAGCAGATCGTCTACTACATCGCCACGGCGGATATCGCCCGGGAGGATGTGAGCATCCACGCCAATTATCACGCCAACGATCCGAGTCAGGGCTGGGCCATGTCCCGTGTATCTGACCAGATGGCGGCGGCCCAGAAGCGGCATTCCGATCCGTCCGATGCGGCGAATTATGTGGAGCATTACAATGCCGTGGTCGGCGTGAATGCGGACTTCTACAACATGACGACCGGCGCTCCCAGCGGCGCGCTGGTCATGGAGGGTGTCGAATACCACAGCGGCGCATCGGCGAACTTCTTTGCGATCCTGAAGGATGGAACCGCCATGATCGGCAGCTCCGGCGATTACGCAGCCTATAAAGACCAAATCCAAGAGGCTGTCGGCGGCAGCGTTTATCTGGTCAAGGATGGAAAGTCCGTCGTGACCAGCGCAGCAGACTATTATAACAGCCGTCATTCCCGCACCTGTGTGGGTATCACCGCTGAGGGCAATGTTGTCCTGATGGTGCTGGACGGCCGTCAGGAACCCTTCTCCGCCGGCGGCAGTGCTGAAGAACTGGCACAGATCATGCTGGACGCAGGCTGTGTGACCGCAATCAATCTGGATGGCGGCGGTTCCACTACCTTTGTAGCGAAGCAGGAAGGCAGCGATACGCTCACGGTCGTGAACCGTCCCTCGGATGGCTATGAGCGTTCCGTCAGCTCCTCTCTGATGGTGGTCTCCACGGCTCCGGTCTCCACGGAGTTTGATCATGCCCTGATCACCTCCGCTTATGATTACTTGACGAGCGGCGCCGCAGTCCGCTTGATCGCTTCCGGTGTCAGTGTGTCCGGCAGCGCGGCGGAACTCCCTGCCGATATCACATGGAAGTCCGCGGATGAAACCATTGGTACCGTTTCTGAAGATGGTGTCTTCACCGCCGTCAAAAAGGGCAGCGTGGAGATCCAGCTCCTGTCCGGTGATACGGTGATCGGCAGCAAGACGCTTACCGTGGTCGAGCCGAATGGCCTGAAATTCTCCAAAACGAGTATCAACGCCATCTACGGAGACTCGGTGCGCCTTCCTTTGATTGCAACCTATAATGAGAATCCCGTCGCTGTGTGCGCGGGCGATATCACATTTGAACTGAGCAACAGCGCAGCAGGTACCGTTGAAGCTGCGAACAACGGCTTTGCCTTTACCGGCAGCGAGTCGTCCGGCCTGCGCAATGTGACCATCACGGCCATGATCACGCGGGACTACTCCATCAGTGCCACGATCAAAGTCGCTATGTACAGTGCCAATCAGGCGATTTTCGACTTTGATAACGCCACGAGCGGCGACAGAACCTTTGCATGGACAAGAGATGTCTCCAATGCGGAATATCTTCCCGGCGGCGACGGCGAGACGGATCGCTATCATGTGATCGATCCCAGCCAGCCCATGAATGTCACCTATGTCTTCGGACTGGATATGATGACGATCAAGGTGCCTGAAAAGCTGGAACCGCTTCTGTCCATGGTTGCTGGCGGCGATATTTCCGGCATCACGGCGTGGGATCTGCTGCTCCAGCTGGCGGAGCGCGTCAGTTCGAAGACCGAGGTAACGGTGAAGTTCCAGTTTGACCAGAATGTCGCTGTGGACATCTCCAACCTGACGGTGTCCAATGATTACTTCCGACTGACATCCGCATCCTTGGACGAAAATAATCTGCTCACTGTGAAGTGCAACTTCATCAAGCAGAGCCAGGCCATCGATCCTGACACGGCCAACCCCATCTGCATCCTCAGCGGCGTGCAGTTATCCGCCAAGGACGGCGCGCAGTGGGATGCGGATCAGTGCCTGAGTATCGAGAACTCCGGTTCGGTCGGCTACGATATCTATCTGGGCGCAAATGCACTCTACAGCATGGCCAAGCAGACCTCCTTCCAGGAGCAGTATGGGATCTATCCCTATGAGGAGCCGGAGAATACCACGCACCCCTGCGGCGGCCATTTCTACTGCGAATCCTATCAGGAGTTCACGGATCGCTTCATCCTGGACAACGGCTCCTGGTCCGGTTGGAAAACGGTTAACGGTACATCCTACTACTTCGTTGAAAACAATGCCTTGAAGGGCATTCACAAGGTTCCTGGCCTCAACGATGAGAGCAACGAGTATTTCTATCAGTTCAATGAGACGACCGGTGCTTGTGAAGGAAAGGTCACTGGGTTGATTGAATTCGATGGCGCATGGTATTACGCCATCAACGGCGTGGCCAAGTCCGGTTGGTGGAACCTGACGGATGCAGATGGCAACAACGGCTATTACTACTTTGACCCCGAGACTTTCCAGGGGCTGGATGGTGAAAACAGCAGTTTCTTCCCCAATGTGACCTATCAATTTGAAAATGGCAAACTGGTGAAGGGATCATGGCTGGCCACTGACCACGGTAAGCGCTACTATTATGGCCCCGGCTTTGTTCAGGGCAAGTGGTACACCATTGAAGGCAATCTGTATTTCTTCAATCAGGACGGTTATCGTTATGAGGGCCTCCGGTATGTAAAACTGCGCGATAACCATGATGACCCAATTTATTGGTACGACTTTGGAGAAGACGGCATCTGCCATGGCGTATATCAGCACACAGGACTCTTCTACCTCAATGGAAATACTTATTATACCATCAACGGCATGGTCTGCAATGGCCTGTATCTGGCGGAAGACGGATACTACTATTATTTCGGAAGCGTAGACTACACGGCAGTGAAGAACACCCGTCATTGGGTTTCCTACCCCAATGATACTGGCTTTGCACCGGCATTCTACAGCTTTGATGAAGATGGCCGCATGATCATTGATACGCCCGATCCTTCAAAGGATGGCATCGTAAATGAAGACGGCGAACTGTATTACTATGTCAACGGCGTTCGCTTCTACGCTGGCCTGATTCAGATTGACGGCGATTACTACTATGTAAACAGCTCCTGCAAGGTAGTCACCAACCAACGCTACTGGGTGTCCAAAACCAATGACCTGTTGCCTGCTGGTTTCTACAACTTCGATGTAGACGGCAAAATGACAGATGCGCCCATTCCGACACCTGACCCCGATCCGGATCCCAATCCTGATCCCGAGGTGAAGAACGGCATCGTCAACGAGGATGGCGAACTGTATTACTATGTCAATGGTGTCAAGACCTACGCTGGCCTGATTCAGATCGACGGCGATTATTACTATGTGAACAGCTACTGCAAGGTCATCACCAATCAGCG